>Ga0209007_1000019_pt1 | contig 127930 bp, 103 predicted proteins | sample JacPinW_OM1H0_O2_FD_187961 | JGI IMG/M metagenome (GOLD analysis project Ga0209007, IMG submission 187961) | Forest soil microbial communities from Algoma, Ontario, Canada - Jack Pine, Ontario site 1_JW_OM1H0_O2 (SPAdes) (version 2) | ecosystem: Environmental > Terrestrial > Soil > Boreal... | reverse complement strand
CTCCGCCGCTTTTTGCGACTCCTGCGCGCGCGCCGAAGTGCCGTCGGCGGCCTGCGCCACTCCGTTGATGTTGGCAGAGATGTCGCCGGCTCCGCTGGCCGCTTCGCCGGCGTTGCGCATCATCTCATTGGTGGTTGCGCTCTGTTCTTCGACCGCGGCCGCGATGGTCGCGGAAATGTCGTTAATCTTGTGAATCACGCCGCTGACCGTCCCGATGGCCGCCGCCGCACCTTTGGTGTCCGCCTGAATGGCCGTGATTTTGTGACTGATGTCTTCGGTGGCCTTGGCCGTCTGCTTGGCCAGCTCCTTGACTTCGTTGGCGACCACGGCAAAACCTTTGCCAGCTTCTCCGGCGCGCGCGGCTTCGATGGTTGCGTTCAAAGCCAACAAGTTGGTTTGCTGCGCGATCGAGGTGATGACTTTGATGACGACGCCGATCTCTACCCCGGACTGGCCCAGCTTGGTCACGGTGTCGTTGGCGGCCTGCGCCGCGTTGACGGCGGCGGAGGCAACTTTGGCAGCTTCATTGGCGTTGGCGGCGATGTTCTGAATGGTCGAAGTCATCTCGCCAGCGCCGGTGGAAAGACTCTGCAGATTGCGGCTGACCTGCTGTGTCACGCGGGAAGCGGAGTTGGCCTGGACCGCGGTTTCGCCGGAATTGGCGGTAATCTGCTGGCTGGCTTCGAGCAGTTGCTGACTGGCTCCGGCGAGTTGATTGCTATGGGCCACGACGCCGCGCAGGATTTCCTGGAGCTTGTCCATGAATATATTGAACAGGCGGCTGACTTCGCCCAGTTCGTCGCTTTTGGAATCGGCGGCGATCTCCAGACGCCGGGTCACATCGCCCTCACCCTCGGCGATATCACGAATCATCCCCGTCAACCGCTGCAGCGAACCAGAGATGGCTCGAACTGAGGCAAAGCTGCCAGCCAGGAGGAGCAATAGCGACAACCCGCATATCGCAAACGTGGCGCGAGCGGCGCGAGTGCCTTTTTTCTCCGCACTCAGCTCCGCTTGTTTCGCACTGACTTCCAGTTGATCGCCAGTATCCTGCATCTCCTGCTGGAGCCCGGTATAGAGTTCGAGAGATTTACCCGCGATGGTTACCGCTGTGGTGGGATCGTTGACGATGGCTTTTGACAGCGAATCGCCGGTGCTCTGGTATTCCTGTATCATCCGGGTCTCCGCGTCCAGCGCGGCCTGCAGAGCGGGGTCCATTACCGCCGCTCGGGCAGCGCTACTGCGTTCCGATAGCAACTTGGAATGGGTGTCCCAGTTGGCTATCGCATCCTGCTGATCCTGGCCCTTCTTCGTGCATATCGCGTAAATGTCCTCCCGGGTCATGTCGTTGTACATGCCGGCTTCTATGTGATTGCGGATTGCTATGCCCATGGCCGCAACTTGAGTCGTTGTCTTCTGGACGGAGGTGATGCCCCAATAGCCAGTCGCGCTCACGCCGGCCACAAACATAAACGCAGTAATCGTCAGTCCGTAGAGCCGTCGCTTAATTGTCCATTTCATCCGGGAATATCCGATCACCTGGTGAAGTTGGCTCCTGCGTCCGTTGAAGCGTTAGGAGCCGGCATGGGCCGCCCTGCTTTGAGCCAGAGTCTCGCTCCCACGGTTTCTGCGGACGGTTTCATTGGAATCAATCTTGAATTGTTCGACCAGACGGCGGAGTTCGGCGGAGGTTTCAACCAGCTGCTGCGCCGCATTCTGCGTATCGCCGGCGCCGCGCGACGTGCTTTCGGCCGCTTGCGCCACGCCTGAGATATTGCTGGTAATCTCGCCGCTGCCCTGCGCCGCTTCGCTCACGTTGCGCGACATCTCGTTAGTCGTCGCGTTCTGTTCTTCCACCGCGGTGGCAATCGTGTTCGAGATTCCGTTCACCTGGTTGATGACCTCGCTGATCGAGGCAATGGCATCCACGGCCGCCTTGGTGTCGGTCTGAATGGCTTCGATCTTCCGGCTGATATCTTCCGTGGCCTTGGCGGTTTCTTTGGCCAGTTCCTTCACTTCGTTGGCCACAACGGCGAAACCCTTACCGGCTTCACCGGCGCGGGCGGCTTCGATGGTGGCATTCAGAGCGAGCAGGTTCGTCTGTTGCGCAATCGAAGTGATGACTTTGATGACCTGGCCGATCTCGTTCGAGGAATCACCCAGCTTGGAGACAGTGGCCGTAGTAGTTTCGGCGACTTTCACTGCGGAGGTAGCGATCCTGGCGGCTTCGCTGGCGTTCTTGGCGATTTCCTTAATGCTGGCGCCCATTTCTTCGGCGCCGGTGGCTACGGTCTGCAGATTCTGGCTTACCTGCTGCGTGGCGTTAGAGACTATTTTCGCCTGGGCGGAGGTTTCCTCGGAGTTGGCGGTGATCTGCTGGCTGGTGTTGGAAAGCTTCTCGCTGGCGGCGGCCACGTGTATGGAAGTCTCCGCGATCGATTGCACGACGCCGTGCAAATTATTTTTCATCTGATTCAGCGCCAGCCCAGCAAGCCCGATTTCATCGTTCGAACTAATTTCCATGTCTTCGACTGTGAGGTTGTTGGCGGCGACCTCCTGAATCATGGCAAGCATCTTGGCCGCGGAAGACGAGATGGAACGCGCTATGTTGCCAGCCGTGCCAAAACCGAGCGCGACCGCGCCGATCATTATGCCCACCATCCAGTACCGCGAGGATGAGTAGTCTGCGGCGGCCTGGCTTGCGGCATCCACCCCGCCTTTGTTGCTGAGTTCCACATCTTTTTGCAGTTGGTCTGCGGCAGCGTTAAACGCGTCACGCTCAGTCCCGAGCGCGATCTCCCGCGCCTCCGCTTTTTTTTCCTGCCGCGAGAGGTCCAGCGCCTGACGCTCCAGTTCAAGCCTCTTGTTCCATCGTTCGGTGAACGCCGTGTATAGACCGCGTTCTTCTGGGGAAGAAATCATCGGCTCATACTCCTTCAGCGCTGCCGCCAGCAGGCCCATTTGCGTGCTTATATCGGCTTCATCTCTCTCTGCGTCTTTCTTGTCCGTGCGCTGCACGTGATAGAGCTCGAGTTGGCGTTCCGTCGATATGATGTAACGGATATCCCCCAGAACTTTGACGCTGGGCAGCCAGTTCGTGGCAAGGTCCACAGTCCTGCCATTCACCTTGGAAAGTTCAACCATGGAGAACACTCCGAGGACGATCATCAGAACTTCAACCAGCCCAAAGCTCAGGGCCAGCTTCTTTCCGATTCTCAAGTTGCTGAACCAGCTCATATCAAAGCTCCTGGATTGCGGCAGATGGGGATTGATCCCATCCCATTCCATCGGCATGAGGGCCGGCATCCTTTAACCGCGCTGGAACCCTCATGTCAGATGCAAATGCAGGATCGCCTTCCGAACACTATCCCTATTCATCTACTGTCCTGCGGCTGCAGATTCTTCCGTCATCTGGCAGGCCTTGCTGGTGTCGAGCACCAGGAGCAACCGGTCATTCAGTTTGTGCACGCCGGTAATCACGGACCGGATCGTGCCGCGCAGCGTTTCGGGTGGGAGCTCGAATGTGTCTTCCTCGACTTCGACCACGTCGCCGATTTCGTCCACCAGCAGGCTGATGGCGCCATCGTCGGAGCGAACCACCACGTTCATAGGCCGTATACCCGCCGGCCGTGGCTCCAGTTCGAGCCGCATCCGCAGATCGAGCGCAGTGACAATTTGCCCGCGCAGGTTCATCAGGCCGCTGACCACACCGGGCGCCAGCGGAACTTTGGTGATATCCAGCGCGCGAATTACTTCCTGGACGCCTTTCAATTCCACGCCGAACAGCAGCTTGTCCAGATAGAAAGTGCAAAATTGTGAAGTGTGTGCCATGGCTTAATTCGCGCCCCCCGCTGATCTTGCGCCGAGACTTAGCTGCTGCGGAGTGCCCGAATCCGCGCAGCGCAGAATGGCCGGGATATCGAGCAGTTCCGTGACTCGGTCCCCGATGACGACGGTGTAAAGAACGGAGGCTCGGGTCGCCGCCGATTTCACGTCCGCACGGTCGTCGACAATGTCGAGAATTCGGTCCACGACCAAGCCGAAGGTGCGGCCTTCGTGGTGTAATACCAGCACCTGAATCGGCCCTGAATCGGCCGTGGGCGGAGCTTGCAGAGCGCGTACCCGGTTGCGCCGCTCTTCGAGTACCACCTGAAGACGAATTAAAGTCAGGATCTGGCCGCGATACTGTGTCACCCACTGGCTGCCCGACATTTCCACTTGCGAAACAGGAAATTCCTCGAGGCGCGCCAGTGTGCCGATTGGAATCGCCATGCGGGAATCGCCCGGCCCGGCGAACAGTAGAAAGGTTTGCTTGTCCGTTGTCGCCGCCGATTCTGCCACTCTTTCAGTCAGCGCGCGTTCGCGGGTTTCAGTGACTACACTGGCCCGCTGCGCAAGACCGAGCACGTCGAGGATGAGGGCTACTTTGCCGTCCCCCATGATGCTTGAGCCGGCAAAGGTCTTCACCATCTTGAGCTCTTTGCGCAGCGGCTTCACGACGATTTCTTCAGTGTCGTTGATCTGGTCCACGACCAACCCGAATTGGCGTTCATCGGCCTGCAGCACCACGATGTTGATGGCGCGGTCGGTATCCGCCTCGGGATTTGCATCCGTGCTGAGATTCAGTTCCTGGTTGAGATACACCAGAGGCAGCAAACGTCCGCGCAGCCGGTAGACCGGTGCGCCGTGTACCAGTTCGATGCTCTTGGCCACCTCATCGGCCTCCAGCCGCACCAGTTCGAGCAGGCTTACCTGCGGAATGGCATAGCGTTCACCGCCGCAGGTCACAACCAGTGCGGGAATGATGGCCAGGGTCAGGGGAATTTTTACCCGGACAGTCGTGCCTTTGCCCATGGTGGATTGCACATCCACGGTGCCGCCAATTTTCTCCACGTTCGTCTTCACCACGTCCATGCCGACGCCACGGCCGGAGACATTCGTCACTTTTTCCGCGGTGGAGAAGCCGGGAAGAAAAATCAAGTTGAAAATTTCCCGCTCGCTCATGCGTGATGCCTGATCGCCGGTGATCAAGCCGCGTTCGATCGCCTTTTTGCGGATACGCTCCGGGTTCAGGCCGGCGCCGTCATCGGTGATCTCGATGTTGACCTGGCCGCCTTCGTGAAAGGCACGAAGGATCAGGCGTCCAGCTTTATTCTTGCCAACTTTCGTGCGGTCCTTGGGAAGCTCGATTCCATGATCCACGGAATTGCGCACCAGATGAGTAAGAGGATCCTTAATCGCTTCAATGATGGTCTTATCGAGCTCGGTCTCTTTGCCCTCCATTTCGATGTTCACTTCCTTGCCGCAGCCGAGGGCGACATCGCGGACGGTTCGCGGGAACTGTCCCCAGATATTTCCGATGGGCTGCATGCGGGTCTTCATCACCTCGCCCTGTAGTTCGGTGGCGATAAGGTTCATGCGCTGCGAGACCGCTTGCAGGCTGGTGTCCTCGATGGTGCTGGAAATTTGCAGGAGCTGGTTGCGCGCCAGCACCAGTTCACCGACCAGCGTCATCAGCTTGTCCAGGACGTTGACGCCCACGCGGATGGTTTCCTGCGGAGCATCGCGAAGTTTCGTATCCAGAACCTGCTGCGCAGCCAACACGTCTTCCTGCTTGGCCGCGCCGGAGGCTACGAGGATTTCACCAATTTTCCGAGGGTCTCCTTTTTCCTGATCGCGCAGAGCCGTGGCAAGGTCTTCAGCTTTTACCACCCCCTGCTCGACCATCACGGCCCCGATTCTCCCGGAAATTGGTTTTCGCTCTGAATTCTCGGCCTTGTCTTCCGGCACGACGGCAGGCTCAACCGGTTTTGCCGTGGCAGCTTCCACAGGTTTGGGCATGGCGCCAGCACCGGTGTTGCTCCCGGGATCGCCGGCGATGGGACTTTGCAACCGCGTCAGAAGTTCTCGCAATTCCGGATAGTCGACTTCGCCGTCCTTCCCAGTCGACTGAATCTCCTTAAGCATCAGCCGGACCGCATCAACCATGCCCAGCAGCGCCGTGGTGCGCTCCGGATTGAGCATGAGCTGGCCGTCACGCAAGCGAGTCAGCAGGTTCTCTCCCACGTGTGCCACTTTTTCTAGTTTGTTGAAGCCCAGGAATCCGCACGTGCCCTTGATGGTATGAATAGTGCGAAACACACCCGCCAGCGCCGCTTTATCCTGCGGATTCTTCTCCAAGCCGACCAGGTCGCGGTCGAGCCGGTCAAGGTTCTCGTAACTCTCGACCAGAAAATCTTTGACAATACTGTCGTCATTCTCGCTCACTGCGGCCGCTCCTTCCAAATTGGAAATGATCCTCGACAGGGTGTGAGTCGATCTGCCCACCTGCATTTCAGTGCTGATCTCGGATTGCGCTTTCCGTTAGTGAGTAAAATTTCATCTCGCTGGAAATAGGGCAGTTCCTGCTCTCCTCGCTTATCGGCGATTTGAGCGATCAGCATTAGGCCGCTTCGAAAGCCTGCGCGTTATAATCGATGTCTAGCCTATGCGACCCTTGGTTTCCGTGTGGACGCTCTTTCTATGTACGAAGATGCTTCTAACCGCGACGCTGCTGGCGCAGGCCGCTCCCGCTAAACTTCCGGAGAGCCCTTCAGTCCAAGACAAGAAAGCGCAAGAATCCCGCAACCCGGTATCCGTTCCTCAGTTCGAAGATGTCGCCCAGAAGGCGGGCCTCACCGTCGCGCACATTTCTTCTCCCGATAAGAAATACATCGTGGAATCGATGAGCGGCGGCGTAGGCCTAATCGACTGCGACAACGACGGCAAACTCGACATCATCACCGTAAATGGCTCCACAGTGCAGCGCTACCGCCAGGGCGGCGGGGACTTGATGATCACGCTCTATCATCAGGATACTGACGCTAAGAGTAACGACGGTAAGAGTGGCGATCTTCACTTCACCGACATCACCAAGTCCGCGGGCCTCACGCATAAAGGCTGGGGCATGGGCGTAGCCGTGGCCGATTACGATAACGACGGTCTGCAGGATATCTACGTCACCGGTTTTGGCGGCAATGCGCTGTATCACAATCTGGGCGATTGCAAGTTCGAAGATGTCACCGACAAGGCAGGCGTGGGTGCGGGAGGATTCAGCACGGGAGCGGCCTGGGCCGATTATGATCGCGACGGCAAGGTGGATCTTTTTGTCTCGCGCTATGTCCACGTGGATATCGATAACCTGCCCGTGTTCGGCAACGATCCACGATTTTGCCGCTTCAAGGGAGTGCTGGTGCAGTGCGGTCCATGGGGAATGCCCGGGGAATCGGATTTGCTGTTTCACAACAAAGGCGACGGCACCTTCGAAGAAGTTTCCAAGAAGGCCGGAGTGGACGATCCGCATCATTATTACGGCTTGGGCGTGACCTGGGGCGATTACGACAATGACGGCTGGCCCGACCTTTATGTGGCAAACGACGCCGGCCCCAATTATCTATACCGCAATAAGCATGACGGAACCTTTGAAGATATCAGCCTGCTCGCTGGAGTCGCTTTGAGCGGCGATGGCATGGAGCAAGGCTCGATGGGCGTGGACTGGGGCGATTATCTTCACGAAGGCCGCCTGTCGATGATCGTCACCAACTTCATTGAGCAAGGCTCGACCCTGTATCACAACCTGGGCAAAGACAATTTCGCCGATGTCAGTGTGCGCGCCAAGTTGATGCGGCCGACCTATCCTTACGTGAGCTGGGGCACGGCGTTTTTCGATATGGATAATGACGGCTGGCTCGATCTATTTGTCGCGAATGGCCACGTCTATCCGCAGGTGGATACGATCGCGGGCGGCACAAGCTATCGGCAGCCCATGCTGCTCTTCCGCAATCATCGCGACGGAACTTTCGACGACGTTTCGCAAGCGCTGGCAGATATGCCTCCACAGTCCAGGCGGGGCGCGGCTTTTGGAGACATCAATAACGATGGCGATGTCGATATCGTGGTGCTCAACGTGGGCGAGCCGCCGTCGCTCCTGCTGAATCATAACGACAGCGCGAACCATCGCGTGCTGTTCAAACTGGTAGGAACGAAAAGCAACAAGGCTGCCATCGGCGCGCGAGTCACGGTGAAGGCCGGCGCGCTCGTGCAGTTCAGCGAGGTGCGCGGTGGCGCGAGCTACCTCTCGCAGAATGATTTGCGCCTCCACTTTGGATTAGCGGCCAACGACAAGATGGACGAGGTAAGCATTCGCTGGCCCAACGGCGAAACGGAAGTTCTGCGCGACGTGCCGACGGATTTTATTTACACCGTAGTCGAGGGCGCGGGGATTCAGCAGAAAGTGGCGCTGCCGGTTTTGCCCTGAAATGGAGTCAATGAGTGTAATGGCGATTTTTCGCCAACTGACCCTCAGGCACGGGAGCACGATTACAATTGAACTCGATTTCCTGACGTAGGGGGAGCCAGAAAGGGTTCTGAGCGATGACCTTCAACGATGCGAGCAGAGTCATCAAGAGGGGCGACATCGTCCATCTCCGAAAGGAATTGGAGGCGGGGCTGAGTCCTAATCTCTGTAATCAGTACTCTTGGACCCTGCTGATGATCGCCGCAATGGAGGGCGACACAAGCATCGGAAGGCTGCTCATCGAAAAAGGTGCCGACCTCGACAGACGGAACAATCATCGCGACACGGCTCTCTCCCTCGCAGCGCACACCGGCCATCCATCGTTCGTTAGATTGTTGTTGGAGAGTGGCGCTTCTCTCGAATGCCACCCATTTGGAAACTCCATCGACATTTGGCTAGATTGGCTGGGGCAATATTTCCCAGAGAGAATGAAGCACATCCGCGACTTATTTGATACAGAGCGGCAAGTCAGGGCTCGACGATGAAGTTGACGTTAACAGGACCTATAGCCGTTTTGACCGCCTTGGTCGATGAGTGAAATGGCGATTTATCGCCACTTATCTTTCAGGGTTCCCCAACTCCCACGCAAATCGGCGGTGTGAAAAGGGCCGCCGTAAGCCACGGCTTCCCAATCTCGCCATTGTTTGCGAAAGAAATCGGCTAACCATCCCGCGACTGCTATGGAGGATTCGTGTGAGCTGTACACTAGCCACTCGAAGTCGCTCGTGACGAAGGATTCGTCACCTCGGTACATCGGTTCCACCAAGGATCGAGCAATTTCATAATCTACTGGTCCCTCAAGAAGCAGGAAACATCGCTCAACGGCTCGTTGTTGGATGGCTTGAAGCAGGAGTGCCGTACCGTCCCGTTGTTCCCAAAGTTCCTGATGAAATGCGATAACGTTGGTCTGCGCATTACATTTTGACAGAGGGTACCAATAGCCCTTCGCTCCCCAGATCGTATTCAGCTTCTGCCGTAACTGTTCGCTCTCGGATTTTGTGAGAACGCGGCGATAAGGGAGAGGCTTGATTTGAACAAGCTGGATGGGATCAAGGCTACTGATGTAGGAATCGAATGCCTTCCACTCGTCAGTGAGTGCAACGCGCGCTTCGGGGCTTTGCTGAAATTCTTGAGATAGAGACGATAACGCACGACGACCTGCTTCGAGGAGTAGTTTGCGAGCCTCTTCTAGGGAACGAGATTCATCTCCGGTAATTCTCTCGACCTCGATCCCAATGGCATCATCAAGCCTGTACCTTGGGAACAAGTTGTACGCGGCCTTGGAGTACTGTTTGCCCAGTCGGTCCTGCCCTGACTTCACAAGCGGCATATATTCTCCTGACCAATGAGAGTGCTGATTGGCACAGAAGGTCCGGGCGGCAGTGTGCAATGCAAGAGGTAAATCCATCGTGTTGCTTTTACAGGAGATTGACCCTTATCGTCCAGCCCAATTCGACCTAACTGTTGAAAACAGGCGGTTACACTCATTTAGCAGTCAAAGGGCCGATCACTCGTAGTTTTTCTTGTAGTCGGCGAGCGACATACGTGCGCGGAGTGCGGTCGCAACGTCTCGAAACTCTTGACGGTACGGGCCGAAATCCTTGGGCAGAGGAGCCGATCTCAGGAGCCGTGTGCCGGTATAGTGAATCAGATCATCGTGAACGTAGCCTAACAATTCGTCTTCCTCAGCATTCGCCCCTACGAGGTCGTAGCATTGCTGCCACACGGCGGCACTCCAGACATCTTGTGCCGCGAGATCTTCCAGCGCCTTTGCGATTTCGATTCTCTTAACATCGTCCAACATAGCTACCAAATGATAACTGTTGAAACCAGGCCATTTCGCTCATCGAGCCCTGGGAGTCGGGAATCCGCGTCACTGTGCAGTAGCAGGGCAGGACTTCATATCGCGTTCGAACATGTATCGAACGATCTGGATCTTTGCGACCTTCGCCCGGGCGTCATCCACCTCTGGACTGTCTCCGGGCATGATCGCGTTGCCAATCTTTCCGTCGTTAAAGATGTCGTCATTGGTTTTCTTGGACTCGCGTTCGTTCCAGTCTCTGAATTTCTCCGAATCGGTTGCCCTCTGACAAACCACTTCCTTCATTTCGGCAATCAACTTAAGCCACTCTGGGTCGTGAGCAAGTGAGGCCCTGCCCGATGCCAAAGCAGCCTGCCACTGCGCCTCGGTCACTTTAAGCCGACCGGCGCTAATCGACTGAACTTTTACCTGCGCCTCACAGGCGGAATCGCAGTCAAGGCCATCATCCGGAATAGAGACTTGCGCTGACCGGCGGCAGGCCCCCATTGCGAAGACAAGACCGCACAGAAATGCCAAAATCAGTCCGGAACGGTTTGAGCGATTCCTCATTATCGGATGTCCTTTGCGGAAGGCTGTCTTGTAACCCTAACGCCTCGAGGTTCGACGCTACCATTATGCGATGGTCTTATCCCGTCCCGGCAGGTAACTGTCGTAACCAGGCGATTACACTCACGGGGGCCCATCCCTTCGCGTTCTCTGCAAAAGGGTGGAGCGCGGCCATCAAAAAATTTCGACCAGACTTTGTGACATCCAACCTTGTCCACAGCCCATCGCATGCACGATCATAGTGGACGGCATGACTGGCACAAGCCAAACCGCTTTAGCATCCGAGTTCTTTGAAATCTCAATGGCAATCCAGCAACTCCCACGAATAGAATATTTTGCGGGCAAGTTTTTTGCTTTCAATATTTTGGCTGGATTCGAGCTGGATCGGAAGTTGTAACTTACAGATTCCAGAGATTATCCGAGATCGATCTGTGTTTTTTTCGATCCAGATCACAGTCCATGCGGCAAGCCGAAAGTCGATCGCACCGTTTCTTGCGCCGAACGCCGGCAGTGTTCTTTGCAAGAAGTGAGTACTCCTCTACACAATCCCCAGCTGCCTCTGGATTTCCTCTAGCGGCACGCCCTTTGTCTCCGGAACCATCGTCTTCACCCAAATGAGTTGAAGAACCATCATCCCCGCGAAGAACGAGAACACGTATCCGGGAGGGAAGGCAGTGACCATCTTCGGGAAGAAAGTTGTGAGCAACGCCGCAAAGATCCAGTGCGTAAAGCTGCCAAGCGTCTGCCCTTCCGCCCGATGACGATTGGGAAATATCTCGGAGATAAGAACCCAAATCACCGCTCCCTGGCCGATGGAGTGCGCGGCGATGAAAGCGAAGATGCAAACCGGCACCAGCGAGAGATGATTGGTAAAAAACGCCCACGCTACCAGGCCGAGCGAAATAATGTAGCCGAATGAGCCTATATAAAGGAGCGTACGCCGGCCCAGCCGATCAATCAGCCAGAGGCCGACGAAGGTGAAGACCAGATTGGTGACGCCAATGCCGATCGATTGCAACAGCGCGGCCTTCGCGCCCAGGCCGGTAAGTTCAAAGATGCGGGGCGCGAAATACAGAATCGCATTGATGCCGGAGAGTTGGTTGAAGAAGGCAATTAAGATGGCAAGCAGGATCGGTTTGCGAAGACGCCTCGTCCAAAAATGTCCCGATGATGCCTGCTCCGAGGATGCCGCTAGAATCACATCCGCTTCGGCAGCGATCTCAGCCTTCGAAGCCGCGGGTTCGATTCTTTGCAGCACTTGCAGTGCGGCCTCACGGTCGCCCTTTCTGCTAAGCAGCCAACGCGGACTTTCTGGAAGGCCAAAACAGAAAACTGCGTAGAGCAGCGAGGGGAAGGCGGCCACACCCAGCATCCAGCGCCACGCATTCTCGCCGATGCCTGCGAGCAGCGCGTTCGAGACGAAAGCGATCAGAATGCCAAAAACAATGTTGAACTGGAACATGCCGGCAAGTCGTCCGCGATACTTCGGGGGTGCGATTTCCGAGATATACATGGGCGCGACAACCGTGGAGATGCCGATGCCCAGCCCGCCGATAACCCGCGCGATGATGAACATCGCAACGTTCGAGGCCAGCCCCGAGCCTACCGCGCCGACGAAGTAAAGTACGCCGATCCAAAGCAACGTGGCTTTACGCCCGAACCGGTCAGCGGGCCAGCCGCCGAGCAGGGAACCAACCACGGTGCCGTAAAGTGCCGAGGCCATGGCAATGCCGTGCAGTCCGGGGCTCAAACCCCAAAGCGACTGAATTGTTTTTTCCGCACCGGAGATAACAACCGTGTCGAACCCGAAAAGAAATCCGGCAAGTGCCGAGGTGAGCGACCAGAAGAAGATGCGACCATTCATAAGTAGGCGAAGGCTGTACTTGCAACAAGGTATTGCGATTCGTTCATTACTTTACGCCCAAGAATGAACACTGAGAACTGGGAACTGACAACTGCTGTCACGCTTTCGTCAGTGGATATCCCTTTTCGCGCCAGTCCCGGATGCCGCCATCCATCGAGATCACATTGGTGTAACCCATCTTCTGCAAATTGTCGGCGGCCAGCGCCGACCGGAATCCGCCGCCGCAGTAAAGCACAATCTCCGTACCCAATTCAGGCACGCGGCCCTCAATGTCGCGCTCGATGATTCCTTTACCCAGGTGAATCGCGCTCGGCAGATGATCTTTGGCGAACTCGCTTTCTTCGCGAACGTCCACCAGCGTGAACTTTTCGCCGCGATCCATCCTCTTCTTCACTTCATCGACGTTGGTTTCGCGCACGCGCGTCTTGGCGTCATCCACAATTTTCAGAAAGCGCGGAGGATGTTGGTGGGCCATGAAAATCTCCTTCCGTCAACCGGCGATAAACATCCTACCAAAGACTCAGTTAGCATGAGCAGGTGAGAGAGAATGCAGTCCGCCGCAAGCTCGGCCTGGCACGCGCCTTGTCGAAACTTGGCTACTGTTCGAGATCACGCGCGGCGGAGTTGATTCGGAGCGGGCGAGTCAGCCTGAACGGAAAAGTTCGCCGCGACCCGGAGACGCCTGTCTCCGGAAAGCATGATCAGATTACAGTCGACGGAAAACCGGTTGTGGCGTCAGAGAAAATTTACTTGATGCTCAACAAGCCTCGCGGCGTAGTGACAACAGCATCGGATGAGAAAAATCGCTCCACGGTGTACACAATATTGAACGCGAGTTCAGACGGAACGATGCCCTTCGCAGATGACCGATCCTGGGTTGCACCAGTCGGCCGTCTCGACAAAGCCAGCGAGGGTTTGTTGTTGCTGACCAATGATTCCGAGTGGGGCGCACGTATCACCGCGCCGGAAACCCACTTGGACAAGACCTACCATGTGCAGATTGGAGCAGTCGCGGATGAGAAGTTTATCCAAGCGCTGATTCTCGGCGGAAAAGCAAAAGACGGAGAACTGCTGCGAGCGAAGCAGGCTCGCTGCCTGCGAACAGGCGAGAAAAACTGCTGGCTCGAAATCGTTCTCGACGAGGGGAAGAACCGACTGATCCGTCGCATGATGGAAAGCATGGGCGTCGCGGTGTTGCGATTGATACGGGTGGCGATTGGACCGTTGCAGTTGGGCGATCTCGCGAAGGGCGAACACCACGTGCTCACCGCAGAAGAAAAGCGGGTGCTCGATCGCGCGTTGCGAGGAAATTTATGAGCCGCTTGACTTTTCTTTCTGCGGTATCCATGGCCGAACAAATCAGGAAGAAAAAGATATCCCCGGTTGAACTGGTGGAAGCCCATTTGGCGCAGATCGAAAAACTGAATCCCAGGTTGAACGCGTTCGTGCAAGTGGATGCAGAACGGGCTCTACGGGCCGCGCATGATGCGGAGAATAGTGTCATCCGTGAGAAGACGCTGCAAGAAACTCTCGGCCCCCTGCGCGGTGTTCCCATCAGCATCAAGAGCTCAATCAGCGTCGCCGGCCTGCGTTGCGAAGCAGGATGTCGGTTGCGCGAGGGATTCATCGCGCCGCAAGATGCGCCGCTGGTGGCACGCCTGAAGAACGCGGGCGCGATCATACTGGGTGCAACCAATACTCCCGAACTTCTTATGGCATGGGAAACCGATAACCTGCTCTACGGTCGCACCAACAGCCCGTGGGATTTGGAGCGCACGCCCGGCGGCTCCAGCGGCGGCGAAGCGGCGGCCATTGCCGCGGGCATGTCTGCGGGCGGAGTGGGCAGCGACGGTGGAGGTTCCATTCGCGTGCCCGCTCACTTCAGCGGCATCTGCGGTCTGAAGCCAACGCCGGGGCGAATTCCTGCGACCGGCCACTATCCCGCATCTGCGGGGCCATTTGCTTTGATCGGCGTCGTCGGCCCAATGGCACGCACAGTTGCCGACTTGAAAGTTCTGTTCGAGGTGATGCAAGGTCCAGACGTTGGCGACGCCTGCTCGGCGCCTGTCCCCGTCCGCTGGCCAAAGGACGGTGAAATAAAAAAACTGAGAATTGGTTATTTTGAAGATGATGGCCGCACGCCAGTCACAGCAGAAACCCGTAAGGCGGTTCGTGCCGCAGCAGAAGCTTTGCGCGGCGCTGGATTTCAAGTGGAATACTTTCAGCCCGAAGGACTCGAGGAAGCGCGACAACTGTGGGAGAAGTTTTTTGTCGTTTGCGGTGGGATGCTGCTAAGGCCGATGTTTAAGGGGAGGGAAGCGGATATTAGTCCGATCCTGAAACAGTTTCTAGATTGGTTCGCGGCCGAACCGGTGCTGACCGGCGAGGCCCTACTCGATGCCTGGATCCGGCGCGATGCGCTTCGCGCTCAGTTCTTCGCGAAGATGCAAGAGTATCCCATTCTGTTGTGCCCGGCAGCGGCCATTCCCGCGTTTCGGCATGGAGAGCGCAGTTGGCAGGTGGAAGGCAAAACCGTCAGCTATCTCGATGCCTGGAGCTATACGGAATTCTTCAACCTGCTGGGCAATCCCGCGGCGGTGGTTCCGGTAGGCCAATCGAGCGAGGGCCTGCCCATCGGCGTGCAAGTCGTCGGACGTCCGTGGGAAGAAGAGCAGGTGTTGTCCGTCGCCGGTATTCTGGAGCAGCTATGTGGCGCCTGGAGGATACCGCCGAATGCGTAAGGCAAGAGAAAGGAATCATCCGCGCGCGCGTCTATCGTTCACGCCTGAGGGTTCTCATCCGAAATCTCAGAGATAGCGATTTACCCTGTGTTCCCCTGCGCTCTCTGTGTTTAAATCTTTGATCAGATGACTCCCCGAATTTCAGTCGCTTTGGCCGGGATACTCCTGGCCGCGTTTGGCCTGTTCGCGACCGTCCCGCAAAAGCAACTCAAACCGAATCCCGCGGAGGCGGCACGCCTGAATAATCTTGGCGCTGCTTACATGAACCAGCAGCTTTTCGAGAAGGCGCTCAAGTCCTTCCAGCAAGCCGCGGAGCTCGATCCCAAACTAACCATGGCGCGATTAAATGAAGGCGTCGCGCTCCTGAACCTGCAGAAAATCGACGAGGCCAAGGCCGCCTTGGAAGATGCGCTCAAGCAGGACCCGAAAAATCCAAACGCATGGTACAACCTGGGATTGCTGGCGAAAAATACGGGCGATGCTCAATCCGCAATTGATGCATTTCACCACGTCGTCGAGCTCGATGCGAACGACGCCGACACCTGGTATTTTCTAGGCTCGGTCTACGTGCAGGCAAAACAATTTCCGCAGGCGATCGACGCCTTCCAGCACGCGCTGCGACTCAATCCGCTGCACGCCTCCGCCGAGTTTGGTTTGTCACGCGCTTATCAGCAGTCGACCGACATCGACCATGCCCGCGAACATCTGAAGAAATTCCAATACATCACGCAAAACAAACTCGGCGCGCCCATGAGCCTGGCCTATGGCGAGCAGGGCCAGTACTCGCGCGCAGTGGAGTCGCCGTCAGCGGTGTTAAAAGCACCCGCGCCGATCAAGGTGCAGTTTGTGGATGTGACGGCGGAGGCGGGAGTCATTTCTGCGCCTTCGGCTAAGCCAGCAAATGCATACGATGATCTGGGCAGCGGGGCATGTTTCTTCGACTACGATAACGACGGCAATATCGATTTGCTGGTTATGAACAATGGTGCAAGCGGAGGTACGACGCTCTATCATAATCTTGGCGGCGGAAGATTCGAGGATGTTACCAAGCACCTTTGGGCTTGGGGACTCGTGGTCGACGAGTCGAATCCGCCCTCAGGAACGAGCTGCGCGGTTGGTGACTATGACAACGACGGGTTCCCGGATGTGGCGTATACATTCCCAACCGGATCTTGGCTCCTCCACAACGAAAAAGACGGCACGTTTGACCTAAGATTTTCTCTTGAACACGGACTCGGGCCCGGCGTGATGGTAAAGGGAATTTCGCACAAGGGAGAGCGGCCGCCATCGGGGAAAATCGTGGGAGGGGTGCCGTCCGGCATTTACACTTACGAGCCGATGGGAGCGACCTTCATAGATTACGACCATGATGGAGACTTAGATCTTTTCATTACTCAGCCCAGTAGTATCCGACGGCCGCCCGAACCAAGTGTTGGATTATGCCCACCTTGTCGTTTACTTTGGCCTAAACCGGATCTGACTTCGTCCGTCAATGTCCTCTGGCGGAACAATGGCGATGGAACCTTCACCAATGTTACCGACGGGATGGGGCTTAGCGATTCACATCGTAATATTGCTGCCATTGGCACGGACTTCAATAACGACCGCGCCGTCGATCTTTTGATCACGGGTGCGGAAACGCCGAAGCTTTTCGAAAACCCGCGCGAAGGCAGATTCCGAGACCGGAGCGATCTGACGTCGTCAATGCCAAGTTTCACAAATGGCGTCGCGGTTCTTGATTTTGATCACGATGATTGGATGGATTACGCCTTCACGCAGATGGGGCCTCCAGGGATTACCCTCTGGCGTAACAATCATGGAAAGTCTTTTGAGCAAGTTACATTGCCCGAAACCAGATGGGTTCGCGCCTATGGCGTGGCCGCAATCGACTACGACAACGACGGCTGGGTTGATCTGGTCGCGGTCGGAGAAACAAAAGAAGGCAAGGGCGAGATCAAGCTGTTCCGTAATCTCGGAGCAGATGGGTTCAAAGACGTCAGCGCCGATGTTGGCCTGGACAAGATTCAACTCAAAGACCCGCGCGCCATCATCACCGGAGACTACGACAACGACGGCGCCACCGACCTGCTGATCACGCAGAATCATGGACCGGCCGTGCTGCTGCGCAATGAAGGCGACAATCAGAATCACTGGCTGCGGCTCTCACTCAAGGGATTGGCCGATAACAAAAGCGCGATCGGTACCAAGGTGGAGGTGTTCGCTGGCGGCAACCGGCAGAAGTTTGAGATTGCCGGATCGAACGGATACCTGGGACAGAATTCCACCGATATCGTAGTCGGCCTCGGCGATTCTAAAGGAGCCGACATCGTTCGCATGTTGTGGCCGACGGGCGTGTTGCAAGATGAAATCAATGTCGCTGGCGACAAGCAGCAGAACTTTACCGAGATGGATCGCCGTGGTAGCTCGTGTCCAACGCTGTTTGTGTGGAATGGCCAACGTTACGAACTGGTGGCCGACATGCTGGGCGCGGGCGTGGTTGGACACTGGGTAGGGCCCGGCCAGCGCGATGTTCCGCGGCCGGTCGAGTACATCAAGGTTGATCGCAACGCGATTCGCGAGAAAGACGGCAAGCTCAGCTTCCGCTTCATGGAGCCGCTGGAGGAAGCGGTTTATCTCGATCAGGCGCGCGTGCTCGCGGTCGATCATCCTGCCGACCTTGATGTGTATCCCAACGAATATTTCGCGTCAAATCCGCCGTATCCAGAGTTCAAGGTGGTGGTCAGCAAGAGTGAAGATGCCCGTCCGCCCGCGGGTGCGTGGGATGAGCACGGCCATGATGTATTGCCCGATCTGCTGGCCCATCGATACTTCGGCGATTTCGCGTTGACGCAATTTCAGGGTTTCGCCAAGCCGCACAGCCTTACGCTCGATTTGGGTGAGGCTTACCGCGGAGGCCCGCTGTGGTTGCTGCTGCATGGTGAAGTCGAATATTTTTCGGCGAACAGTATGTATGCCGCATCGCAGGCGGGTGTGCAGGCGATCTCTCCTTATGTAGAAGCGTTGGTTGAAAATGAGGAAGGTGCAGCGGGCAAATGGGTGCGTGTGGTCGACGACATGGGATTCCCGGCAGGCGGTCCGCGTACTATGACCGCAGATCTGAGCGGCAAGCTGCCGCCAGGTACGCAGAAGATTCGTATCACGACGAATCTACAGATTTATTGGGACAACATTTTGGTGAGCCGGACGCCGCAGACGTTTAAGGAAAGAGACAAGGCCCAAGACATCCGACTGATGCTGGTTCCGCTGGTCCATGCCGATCTCGGCTTTCATGGATTTCCGCTGAAGGTCGAAGGCGCGCCGCCGGGGAACGTGCAATACATCTACGAGAAGACCAGTGCGACCGGGCCCTACACGCGTCCGGCGGGAACCTACACGCGCTACGGCGACGTGTTACCGCTGCTCACGGCACTCGATGACAAGTTGGTGGTTTTCGGATCTGGCGATGAAGTACGCCTCGACTTTGATCCCTCGAAATTGCCTACGCTGCCTAATGGCTGGGTGCGCGATTATTTCTTTGCGGCGAACGGCTATGAAAAGGACATGGACTTCTACGCCGCCGAAGGCAACTTCGTCGCACCCCTGCCGTTTCTCAAGATGGGCGACTATCCGTATGCGCCGGGCAAGTCGTTCCCGCTCGATGACGCGCACGTCAACTATTTTCTCGAATACAATACCCGGCACATGTCGGGCGATGAGCAACGTGGGTATTGGTTCGACTACGGTCAGAAGTGAACTTGGTCCTCTCGTTGATGCGAGGCGGCGACAGTCTCTCTAATATCGGTTATAAAATCGTTTTAATATTGACATTTTGATCTCCCCATAATCCAATAGGCGGACTCATGGAAACTTCCCCGGCTGTCTCTTCATCGTCCGCCCCACGGCTGCGCCGTACGCTCACGCTTTGGGACCTGATTCTTTACGGCATCATCGTAATTCAGCCGGTGGCGCCCATGTCGGTATTCGGAGTGCTCAGCGATCGTGGCCGCGGGCACGTGGTCACAGCGATTCTTATCGCCATGGTGGCGATGCTGTTTACCGGCATCAGCTATGGCCGGATGGCGCGTGCATACCCCAGTGCCGGCTCTGCTTTCACTTATGTCGCTCAGGAGATCAACCCCGGCATTGGATTCGTGACCGGTTGGAGCATGGTGATGGACTACATGCTCAATCCCCTCATTTGTACGGTGTGGTGCGCGGGGCAGGCGAATCAATTCGCGCCGGGAGTGCCCTCCTGGATTTGGAAAATCTTTTTTGCAGTTGTATTCACTCTTCTGAATATCCGCGGCATCAAGACCTCAGCGCGAATCAATACTGCTATGGCGTTGCTAATGGGAATGGTGGTGGTTGCCATTTTTATAGCGGCCGCCCGCTACATTTTCGGAGCGCCACACGGAACGGTCAACTACCTCCTGCCCTTCTACGATCCGCATACGTTTAGCTGGGGCAACTTGATGGGTTGTACTTCGATTGCGGTTCTCACCTATATAGGCTTTGATGGAATCTCCACGCTCTCGGAAGAGGCCGAAAATCCGCGCCGGAACATCCTGCTGGCGACTGTGTTCACGTGCGTCGTCATTGGAGTCCTTTCGGCGATAGAGGTATATGTCGCGCAATTGATCTGGCCGGCGAAAGAAGCGTTTCCCGACATCAATACGGCATACTCCTACGTCGCAGGGCGTGCCTGGAAGCCGCTGTTTCCGATCGTTGGCTTTACACTTTTACTTGCGAATTTTGGTTCTGGCTTTGGCTCGCAGATCGGTGCGGCTCGGCTACTGTACGGAATGGGGCGGAGCAACGCGTTGCCGAAAGCTTTTTTTGGCAAGATTGACATAAAGAGCCGCGTGCCGCGAAACAGTGTAATTTTCGTCGGAGTAGTTGCCATACTTGGAGCTTTTCTGCTGGAGATCGTCGCCGGCTACAAGACCTATTCATTGAATACCACGTCGCTGACGTGGGAGACGTTTAAGCGGATTATGAATGGCGGCGAGGCCTACGGGCTTGGCGCCGAGATGTTGAATTTCGGCGCATTGATCGCGTTTATGGGTGTCAACGTGGCCGCGTTTCTTCGCTATTACGTGCGCGCGGAGGAAAAGAAAATCGGCAATTTTCTGCCGCCAATTCTTGGCTTTCTGATATGCCTCGGCTTGTGGCTGAACCTCAGCAAACCGGCGATGATCGTCGGCTCGATCTGGATGGCGGCAGGAATTCTTTTCGGCGCAATCCGGACGAAGGGCTTCCGCGGGAACATGATCAATTTCGAGTTGCCGCCGGAAGAGTAGAGAAGCTTGGCGCAGATATTGCGTAAGGGGAGAACTGGATGTTGGGCTCGATCAACATTGTGGCTTTTGTGCCTACCAAAGATTCCGAAAAGGCCCGTGCATTTTATGAAGGCATTTTGGGATTGCGATTTGTGAAAGATGACGGCTTCGCACTCGTGCTGGATGCAAACGGAATTATGGTTCGTGTGGCGAAAGTGCCGCCGCCATTCACTCCTGCGCTGTTTACCATTCTTGGCTGGCAGGTCACGGACATCGAGAAGGTCGCTGAGGGACTGCAAGACAAAGGCGTGCACTTTGAGAGATTTGGATTCTTCGAACAGGACAAACTTGGTATCTGGACCGCGCCGACCGGGGACAAGGTGGCGTGGTTCAAAGATCCTGATGGAAATATTCTTTCCGTCTCACAACATGTGGCATAGGCCTTACTTCAATCCTTAGCCCGGAGTGGCCATCCTCGCGTCAGCGCTTACTTGACGGTAATACTTACGTTCGCCGTGTGAATGGGCTTATACCCGTCGTTGGGATTTACATCGAGAATCGCGAGCTGGTAGCTTCCCGGTTTGGGTAATGTCACGCTCTGATTGATAAAGGCGCTATTCACCCCCACTCCAGTTGGTGACTGGCCAAGTTTGATGCCATTGGTAACATCCCAGACTTCGAGGTGATCCACCAGTGGAGTCTTCGATCCATTTTGTTCGTATGCGTATGCATTGATGGGCACGGTGGTGGTTGGCCAGGTTGAATTGTTCGCGGGCGAATTGATATATACGCCGGAGTTGGAAGATACGGTGACGTCGACATTGGTCTCATGCAAGCGCTGCCCGCTGGGGTTCACATCTTGGATAGTCAGGGTATAGCTGCCTGGTGCGAGCGAATACCATTGGCTGATGCTTATACCGATGGGTGAATCTCCAAGTTTCGTATCGCCGTTCCAGACTTCAATGTGATCGATCCCCGCGCTGGATCTCTCGGCGTGTGCTTCCACGGCAAACGCGCTGAGGGGAAAAAGAGCAGCCTGTGTGGAATTACGCGCCGGAGTATTCACAAAAATGCCGTAAGAAGAGGACTCCGTGTAATTCGTGACTTCCTTGTGCAGAATTGCGTATGCCGGAGGTTCGCCAATGTCCTGCACCGTCATCTGATGCGGTCCATTGCCGGTGACAGAGAATGCCTGATTGATCGTCTTACTGAAAACATCCCCAAGTTTTGTCGATTTGCCGTTGAAAGTATCCCAAACCTCCATATGATGAACCTGTGCGCTCAATTCGGACGCGGCGGCATTCACCAGCGCCGACGGGCCATGAGTTGAACTGTTCGCGGGGGAGTTAATCACTACACTCCCTGCATTCGAAGAGAAGAAATCTGACATATCGGCGGCCGTTGCGGACCATCCGGGATAGGCCTCGATCCCAAGTGCGTCCAGCATGGTTCGCAAGGTATTCTCGTGCTTGTAAGCCCCGTTGGAAATGAAACCATGCTTCACATTCGGTCCAAACACGCCAGTGTAGATTCTGCCGGCCTCGTCGTCTTCACCGTTATCAAAGGTAATGATTACTAGTCCGCTGCCGCCGGGCTGAAAATCGGGCAGATTGAGCATGGGCGTGAGATTGCTATTGAGGAAGTCGTCGGCGTTTGTCAGAGATGCGCACTCATCGTGCAGATCCCAGCATCCGTCTGGAACGATGATGGCAAACCGAGGCAGCGTCCCATTGGCCACGTCGATGCCGAACTGTTCGAAATCCACGATGTTTCCTTGCGAGCCCAGCGTATTACTTAGGACCTCCTCATACCACACGGCGGCGTTGTGGCGCGCATAGTAATTGGTGAAGGGCGGCTGGTTATAAGACGTGAAGTCGGGAACATTGACAGTTCCACCAGCGTTTAAGTAATTCTGAGCGTAAACTTTCCACGAAATCGGTTGATTGTTCATCAAATGAAATATATTTTCGTCGGTTATGGAATCTTTTGTGACGGTCGGTTCACAACTATTTTGGGAGAAGCAATCATTGCCATTGCAATAGAAGTTGTGGCTACCAGAGGGCAGGCTGCACGCTGGCGCATTGGAGCATGAATAATTTGATTCGCAACTGCCCGAGGCTAAATAGAGATAGTCCAACAACGAGCCGCTGTGGTCCGAGTTGTAGTTGCTGGCATATCCGTATTGATTTCCCTTGCTCACAAGCCATGGCATTCCGCCGGGATATACAGTTTTGAACGAAGTGTTTTCATCAATAATCAGGACTACATGCTGCGCCAAAGGAACCTGGGCAGAGGCAGTCAGCGACGCGCACAAGAATAGGGCGCAGTTGAAGATAAGCAGAGAGAGAGCGGGATTGACGAAGTAGCTCTTCGGACGCATGTGGGATTTCCTCTCGGATCCTTCAGTGAAAGTTGAGTGGGACCGGCCAGTCGTGCCTTGTCTCTTGCATTTGGCGCAAGTAGGCACGGTCTTCCGGCGATACGTTTGGGTTGTTTTCTTGAGGTCGAAACAGAGGTCCCTGCCGACCCCGCACAGAGTAACGCCATTGTCAACCCGGGGCTAGATGTCGAAGGTTTTAAGCCATTCGCGGTTTCAAGAATGGGAGATATAGCAGAACTTCACCAGATAGTTCTTGCATATTGGAGCGTCTTGTGAAGTTGCGATTTATTCCACGTTCTGGCCGCTGATTTCCACCACCGGCTTCAATGTTCCCAATTCGCTGGTGCGGTAGGTCGCCGTCACTTCGCGTTTTTCCCCGGGCATAAGCGAGATGTAGTTATCTTCCCAGACCACAGGCAGGACCTCTTCGCCCTGTGTCCCTTTGTCTACTTTCAAGCGCACGAAGAATGCAAGACTCTTGCTGGGATTTTCTATTGTCACGTGGGTGATCGACTCTTCGCCTTTGCGCTCGGTTCTGTCTGTAACTTTAAGCTTTACTTTCGGAAGCTGCGCCAGGGCGGTGAAGTCGGCGTAGGAAGCGGTTGGGGTCATCCACCAGGTGCTCTTTGCCCAGTCGATTGTCTCGGGTTTGGTGGATAGCCAATAGAGGTTGGAGCCGACAAGTTTACCCATAGAATCCGTCAGCCGCAGCGTGACGAAGTAGACGGGACTTAGGTCGGGCAGAGCTTCGGGTAAAGTGAATATTTTGGCAGTGCTGTCGGCGCCTGCGTCGAGAGAATCCTCGTGGGAGAATTTCTCGGTCATGTCGAGGTTGTAAATCTTTGTGGTCAGCTTGAGGCCCTTCGCGTCTTCGTACTGGCTGCTCACCACCCAGATGGAATGGTCGTCATAGCCATAGACTGGGTGCAGCGCTTCCATGGCGCGCTTAGCGCCGAAGTAGCCGCCTCCGGGGCGCAGATAATAGTCGTAGAGATGCCAGATCATCGAAGGCCAGGCATTGTTCAGCATCCACTGGATCACACCAGTCGATTGATATTTGTTGCGGCTGAAGGCTTCATACATAGCACGCACGCCTTCGTAAGTTTGCAGTTGCGACTTGGATGCGAAGTCTTCCGCGCTGTCAGATTTTCCGTAGCGATTCGCGAGCGCAGTGCTGAACACCTGGATGGTTTTGAATTCTCCGCCGCCGGCGTGGTAATTCCACACCTCATCGATCGGCCACAGGTGATCTTTGCCAACCATGGCGCGGATACTTTCAATGGGCGGCACAGCCGGTCCCATGCTGGTTTCGGTGTTGAAACCGTAAGCGCCACCACAACCGCCTGCGTTGCAGAGCTTGCGATTGGGTTGACCTTGCGGGGTGTCCTCTTCCCAATAGCTTGGAGCTATGTACTCATACGGGCCCGACATTTTGACGCCGCTGGCACCCGTAACGGTCGTGGGTTTGCCGGTGGCCGAGGAAACGACCGGATTTGGCCACAGAAGCTCCTTTTCGATGTTGAGATACATTTGCTCGACATCCGGCGGGGGCGGGTTGTCGCTCCCATTCAGCCACATGATCATGCTGGGATGGCTGCGAAGACGATAGATTTGATCGCGCAGCGATTGTTGTGCGATTTCAAAATCCTGCGGCTTCCAGCGCGTCCAGCGCTCCCAGAAATCGCAACAGCACCAGCCCGCCATCACCAGAATTCCTTCGCGGTCGGCGATGTCGAAGAACTCATGGGTTTCGAGCTTGCCTTCGAGGCGTACGGTATTGAGGCCCATGTCCTTCACGTAGCGGAATTCATCGTGCAGACGCTGCGAGCTTTCGCGCTGCATCATGTCCGGAGTCCAGCCGCCACCGCGGATAAGGATATTCTTGCCGTTGATGTGGAACGCTCGCCCGCCAATGGCGTTGATGTCGGAAGTCACTTCGCGAATGCCGAACTCGGTTTGTGAATGGTCGCTGATCGATCCGTTAACTTCGAATGCCATGGTTAGCGAATAAAGATTCGGCTTGCCCATTTGCGCCGGCCACCACAGGCGTGGATTGGCGAAGACGAGTTGCGGAAACTGATCGGGAGTGAAGGTGAAGTCTTTGGTCTGATTGGCATCGAGTTTGACTTCCTGTTCGAAGGCAACACTCCCGATCTGGCCTTTCAGTTTGCCCTTTACCGGTTGAGCCGTGCCGTTCTTCAGTTGTGCGGTGACGGTGAGTTGCGCGGAATCATTGGTGGGCAGGTTCAGCTTCGACACGACCGTGGGATAGCGCAACGCCACGGGGCCGCTGGCAGTGAGGTAGACTTCGCGCCACAGGCCCATATTCTTATCGGGAGGCGCTGGATTCCAGTCGACGAAAGTGATGGCGAGATCGTTTTCCGTGGGAGCAAAGACCTGGACCGCGAGAACGTTTTCGGCGCCGGGCTTCAGCGCCTTGGTGATGTTGAATTCGTAAGTGCGCCAGGCTCCGGCAATGTCATTGGAGTCGGCAATCCGTTTTCCGTTGAGCCACACGTTGGCGCGGTAGTTGATACCCCTGAAGTTCAGCCAGACGGTTTTTCCCGAGTAAGCGGCCGGCGCGGCGAATTGCTTTCGATACCACCAGGAGACCGCATAGGGACTATCGGGCTGCATGGCGATGAGGGAGAAATTTCCGCCGACGGGATACGTGACACCGGGAAACAGGCGGAGGTTGGTGGCGAAGAACGGATCGGGAAGAGTTTTATCCTTCACCAGTGCCGCAACTACCGTGGTCGGCACAGTTACGTCGTGCCAGCCTTTTGGAACGAAGGCAGTGGTTGAGATGACCTCGCCCTTGGTTTCGACCTTGGCGGACGTTTGCAGGGTCCAATGATCGTGGAGCTCGAACTCTGTTTGTGTGGCCGTGCCGGATGGTTTGGTGGCGGGATCATCTACGGCGAGGACGAGGTGCGAGGTGAGCAACGAGATTACGAGCAACTCTGTGAGGAGACTTAAGAAAGCTGGCCGTCTTTTTCTTGTTTTTGCGGATTTCATGTTGCTCCCTTGCATGCCGTCGCCGGAAGTGTGGAGATATTTTCCGTGGATCCCGGTCCGAAGACCCTAAGAGGGATAACACGTCTATTGATACGTTTCAATAGCAGATTTTTACGGAGTGGGAGGCGAGAATAGAAATCCGCAGGGACGAGGCCGAACGTTGCGTAGTTTATAATTACCAGTTCTGCGGCATACTTCCGGAGTGATAAGAAGATGATTCGATTTCTACAAACTGAAGGACCTGTCAAGAAGATCGTACTGAGCGGACTGCTGCTGCTCATTTGCGGAGCCATGGTGATCGCGTTCGTTCCCGGCATCGGCACCGATATGGGTGGTACGCCGGGCAAGGGCATTGTTGCCAAGGTCAGCGGCGAGGATATTACCGCCGAGGAAGTTCACGAAGCGGCGCGTCAGATGGCGCAACAGGAGGCACAGCGCTACGGTGCGAGTGCCGCCCAGTTGCTGCCTTTTCTAATGCAGCAGGCTACGCAGCATGCCGCCGATCAATTGATTGACCGGCAGGCTCTGGTGGCTGAGGCGCAGCACCTGGGGTTAAAGGCCACGCCGCTGGAAGTGAAGGATGAACTCCAGCATGGCCGCTATGCCGCATATTTCTTTCCCGGCGGAAATTTTATCGGCCAGGCGGAGTACGAAGGGCTGCTGCAGCAGCACAATCTCACTCCTGCGGTGTTTGAAGACTCTGTAGCCAAGGAAATTCTGCTGAGCAAATTGCAGGCTCTTATCACCGGTAGCGCGTCGGTGAGCGATGCCGCCATCCGCCAGGAGTTCGATAAGCAGAATACAAAGGTAAAGTTCGATTACGCCGTTCTGAAGGAAGACGACATTAAGAAGGGGCTTCATCCCACTACAGAAGAACTGAAGGCCTATTACGATGCTCACCAGAAGAGCTACGCGAACTCGATTCCCGAGAAGCGGAAGATCAAGTACGCCATGATCGACCAGAGCAAGGTTGCAAGCGGAGTGCAGGTGACGCAGGACGACTTGCAGGCTTACTACAATCAGCATCGCGATCAGTATCGGGTGGCTGAGCAGGCGAAGGTGAGCCATATTCTCATCAAGACGCCGCTCCCCGGCGCCGATGGAAAAGTCGACGACAAAGGCGTGGCCGACGCGCAAAAGCGTGCGGAAGATGTGCTGAAGCAACTTAAGGCTGGGGCAAAGTTCGAAGACTTGGCCAAGAAGTATTCAGAAGATCCGGGCAGCGCAAAGGAAGGTGGCTCTTTGGGCTGGATCGGCAAAGGGCGCACGGTTCCAGAGTTTGAGAAGGCGGCTTTCTCGCTTCCCAAAGGCCAGATCAGCGATCTGGTGAAGAGTAGCTATGGTTTCCACATTATTCGTGTGGACGACCGGCAGGATGCGCACATGAAGACCCTCGACGAGGTCAAAGCCGAGATCGAGCCTATCCTGAAGCAGCAAAAGGCGCAGGACATCGCGCAAAAGCAAGCAGCAGATTTGCTTGCCCAGGCTAAGACGCAGGGGTTGGACGCAGCCGCGACCGCCAAGGGCGTGCCGGTTGTAACTTCGGACTTCTTCAGCCGCAGGGATATTGTGCCGGGGTTGGGTCCGGCACCTCAGTTGCTGGACGCGGTTTTCACCGCAGCGGATAAATCGCCAGCGGAAATGGCCGCAACCTCGCAAGGCTTCGCGGTGTTTCAATTGTTAGCGGTGCAACCGCCTGCGACGCCTACATTCGAGGATATCCGCGCGAAGGTGGAGGAGCAATTCAAGAGCGAGCGCGCCAACATTCTGTTGTCCCAAAAGACTCAGGAGCTTTCCGATCGCGCCAAGACTGAGCACGACCTGAAGAAGGCGGCAAATGAGCTGGGCGCGACGGTGAAGACGAGCGATTTCATTACGCCCGATGGACAGGTTCCCGACATTGGCTCGATGACCGGTGAGGCGGCGGTTGTCTTCACCATGAAGCCGGGAGACATTAGCGGGCCGATCAATTCTGGCGCCAATGGAGTGGTGATGTCAGTGGTTGAGGCGCAAGCTCCGACGGAGGCTGACTTCGTCGCCAAGCGCGACCAGATTCGGGATACGCTTCTTCAGACTAAGGAGCAGGAAATTTTTGGACTTTTTGTAACCAACCTGCGCGAGCAGATGGAGAAGTCGGGCAAAATTAAGATTAATCAGGAAGAGCTGAAGACGCTGACCCGTGCGGGAAGTGAACCCGGGGCTTGAGGCGGAGCTTCAGGAAAACCTCGTCAACATAGCACCGCAGTGAGTGACCAAGTTGCATGCCTTTTCCCCGCGCCGCAGGCATATTGTTGCATCCCACGTCGTTGCCTTCGCGCGGCGGCATCGGCGATTTTGGTCCAGCCGCTTATCAGTTTGTCGATACGCTGGCCTCGGCTCGCCAGGGACTCTGGCAAGTATTGCCTCTCGGTCCACTAGGCTACGGAAATTCTCCGTACTCTTCTACTTCGGCATTTGCCGGCAACCCTCTGCTGATTAGTCTGGAACGTCTAGCCAGCCATGGTTGGATTGATGCAGCAAAGCTCTCCAGCTTTTCTTCCGGCTCAGGCTCGTTGGAGTACGATCGGGTTTTTGCCACAAAGATGCCACTTTTGTTTGAGGCTGGCCGCAGCTTTGTCGCGTCAGCATCGGGCAACGCCCGCGAGCGCTTTGAACGCTTCCGCTCGGAGAATGCCTGGTGGCTGGATGACTTCGTTCTGTTCGATGCCCTGCGAGCACAGCAAAAGCTGGCGAGCTGGAACGAATGGCCGGCAGAGTTGGCGCATCGTGAGCCTGCGGCAATCGAACGAGCACGCAATGAACTGGCAATCGATTTGAAGATCCGCAGCGCTTTGCAGTTTGCGTTCTATGAGCAGTGGCAGGCGCTGCGGCGGTACTGCTCGGAGCGTTCCATTCGCATCGTGGGCGACGTTGCCATCTTCGTGAACTACGATAGCGCTGACGTCTGGATGTACCCCGACCAATTCCGGCTGAACGAAAATTTGGAGCCCGAGGTCGTCTCCGGCGTGCCTCCCGATTTCTTCAGCAAAACCGGCCAGCGCTGGGGCAATCCTCTTTATCGCTGGGACGTGATGAAAGCGCAGAACTACGATTGGTGGGTGAAGCGTTTGCGTTGGGCCACGCGGAATTGCGACTACATTCGGCTCGATCATTTCCGCGGCTTCGATCAGTTCTGGGAGATTCCGGCAGCCGATCCCACCGCGATCAACGGCCGCTGGGTTGATGGTCCGCGGGATGATCTATTTCATAAGTTGCGAGAATCTCTCGGGGGCCTGCCGTTCTTCGCGGAGGATCTCGGCTTTATCACGCCTGAGGTTCATGCCTTGCGTAACCGTTTGCAGATTCCAGGGATCGCGGTGCTGCAGTTCGGTTTCGGCGATGAAGGCGCCCACATGTATTTACCGCATCGCGCCGCCGGCAAGGTGATCTACACCGGAACTCACGATAACGACACGACCGTCGGCTGGTTTCGCTCCGGAGCGTCCGAGCAGGAGCGCCGCAATGCGGAATGCTATTTCGGCCGCGTCGACGACGGCATTCATTGGGCGTTCATCCGCGCCGCGCAAACCTCCGCAGCTGAATTTGCTCTGGTCCCTCTGCAGGACGTGCTCGGCTTGGACAGCGAAGCCCGCATGAACACGCCCAGTCTGCACGGCGGGAACTGGAAGTGGCGTTTCGCTCCAGAGCAGCTTACGGATGAATTGACCGCCAAGCTTGCCCACCTTGCGGAAGTAACAGATCGCCTTCCACAGTCTTTTCCGATCCTGCCGGATCAAGCCTTCGCGGCTTGAGACGCAAGAACGACTCCGACTATTAACAGAATGTTACAGTGCCCAAGGCTTTGCGCCCTGCATCGAATCGTGTATAGAAGTTAGGGAGAGTTTTCTGGCGAACGAACCGATTATCGAAGCCCGGGCGATTGAGAAGTCGTATCCTCAGCCGGACGGCACGCGCATTCAGGTCGTCGGGCTCACGGACTTCACCATCGAGCCGGGAAAAATTGTCGCCTTGCTGGGCGCTTCCGGCTGTGGCAAGTCAACGCTGCTGCGCATTCTGAGCGGTCTTTCGCAACCTTCGTCAGGTGCGTTGTTCTGGCACGGCAAACCGCTGGGCGGTGAATCGCCTAACGTGGCGATCGTCTTTCAGAGCTTCGCGCTGTTTCCCTGGCTCACGGTGCTCGAGAACGTTGAAGCGCCTCTGGAGGCCCGGGGCGTGGCAGCGGTTGAGCGCCGCAAGCGCGCGTTGCGCACGCTTGACACAGTTGGTTTGGATGGTTTCGAGACAGCGTATCCCAAAGAGCTCTCCGGCGGGATGAAGCAGCGCGTGGGCTTCGCGCGCGCTCTTGTGGTGGAACCAGAAGTACTTTTCATGGACGAACCGTTCTCTGCTCTCGATGTGCTCACGGCCGAGAACCTGCGCGGCGAACTGCTGGAGCTATGGCTGAACAAGAAGATGCCGACCAGCGCCATCTTCATCGTCACGCACAATATTGAGGAGGCGGTGATCCTCGCAGACCGCATCGTGGTGCTGGGCAGAAACCCGGCCCGCATCCGCTCCGATTTCAATGTGCGGCTGGCGCAACCCCGCGATCGCAAATCCCCACGCTTTGTGGAACTGGTCGACTATATTTACAAAGTAATGACCGAGCCGGATGTCGAACACGCCCTGCCCGACCCGGAGAGCACGGGAGAGATCGTGGTCCCGCCGGGAGGCTTTAAGAAAACAGAATCGCCGATTCGGTCGACCAAGTACCAGATTCTGCCGCATGCGCGCGTCGGCGGCATTGCCGGCTTGATCGAATTGCTGCACGACCGTGGCGGCCGCGAGGATCTCTTTCGCCTGGCCGAAGAACTGGTGATGGACGTCGAGGATTTGTTGCCCATCCTGGAAGCCTGCCAGTTGCTTGGTTTTGCGTGGTTGAAGGAGGGTGACGTGCAACTCTCGAGGCAGGGAGTGCTCTTCGCCGATGCTGATATCCAGAGGCGCAAAGTTCTGTTCCGCGAGGCGACGCTGGAACATGTCACCATCCTGAAGCAGATCGATAGCATACTGAAACGCAAGTCGGACCACTCCATCAACGACGAATTTTTCCACGACATTTTGGACGAGCATTTCTCCGAAGAGGAAGTGCAACGCCAGTTCGATACCGCGATGAACTGGGGACGCTACGCGGAAATTTTCGATTACGACCGGGAGAGCGGACGGCTGATTCAAACAGAAGCACAAACTGAAGCATCTCCTGCGGTGCATGCCATTGAAAACGAAGATTCAACTCCCACGCCGAAGGGCTAACTGAGAATTCCAGCCGCAAGGAAAAGCAGCGCGTGAAAACAAAAACCAGCTGGCGCGGATTCTCGGCCTATCGTCTGTGGGCGCAACTGCCGCATCTCGAGACATCTCATATCCCGGATGTCATCATGTTCGGCGCGGGAATCGCGCTCTTCTACGCCGTCGTGACCGTGGGCCGCTCCTGGTTCGGACCGTTCACACCTGCGGTTGAAATCTCGCGCAGCGTGTGGGCTCTGCCGGCCTATGCAGGGTATTCGTTGTTGCGCATTACCATCGCATACATATTGAGCCTGGGATTCACGCTGGTGTACGGCTATGTGGCCGCGTACAACCCGCGCGCCGAGCGCTTTCTGATCCCGCTGCTCGATGTGTTGCAGTCAATTCCCGTGCTCAGTTTTCTTCCTGGAGTGATGCTCGCTATGGTGGCGCTTTTTCCCGGCCGGCAACTGGGAGTTGAACTGGGCGCGATCCTTTTGATTTTCACCGGCCAGGTATGGAACATGGCCTTCAGCTTCTATGCATCTCTGAAAAGTATTCCGAAAGATATGCGCGAGGCGGCGACAATCTACCGCTTCAGCTGGTGGCAGCGCTTTACACAGATGGAGTTGCCGTTCTCGGCCATTGGTTTGGTGTGGAACTCGATGATGTCGGTGGCCGGAGGATGGTTCGCGCTGATGGTGTGCGAAATGTTCGTTCTCGGCTCGCGCGATTTTCGTCTGCCCGGGCTTGGATCCTATCTGCAAACGGCCGCGAGTGCCGGTGACACCACTTCCATTCTTTGGGGCATCGCCACTATGGTCGCGGTGATTGTCCTGCTGGATCAGTTTATTTGGCGGCCGGTCATTGCGTGGGCGGAGAAGTTCAAAGTGGAGACGGTCGAAAGCACAGACGCCCCCCGCTCCTGGGTGCTCAACCTGATCCAGCATTCGAGCGGCCTCGCTAAGATTCGTCAGAAAACTCTGCGGCCGTTGGGCGAGCGCCTGCTTCTGCACTTTGCGCGCAAGCACACAGAAGAACCTGCGGAAGAAATTCCCGCTCCGTGGCGGGATTGGCTGCTGCGAGGACTGGCAGTGCTGGTGTTGGCGGGCATTGGTTACGGCGTGGTGCGCGTTGCGATCATTCTCAGCGGTTTGCAGAAAGCCGAATTGCATGAGACTGCCTTAGGGCTGGGCGCAACCTTCTTGCGCGTGAATCTTGCTTTGCTGATTGGCGCGTTGTGGACAATTCCGGCGGGCGTGGCAATCGGCTTCAATCCTCGGCTGGCGCGCATCGCGCAACCGCTGGCGCAAATTGCGGCATCAGTTCCGGCGACCGCGTTGCTTCCCGTGATCCTGCTGGTGCTGATTCGAATCGGAGGAGGACTCGGGTTGGCTTCGATTGTCGTACTGCTGCTCGGCACGCAGTGGTATGTGCTATTCAACGTGATCGCGGGTGCGATGGCGATCCCGACCGATTTGAAGGAATGCTGTTCTGTCTTCCAGATACGCGGCTACCAGCGCTGGAAGAAGCTGATCCTGCCCGGAATTTTTCCCTATCTCGTGACCGGGCTTGTAACTGCTTCTGGCGGAGCCTGGAATGCGAGCATTGTGGCGGAGTACTTTCATTTCAAAGGACAGATTTACACCACAACGGGTTTGGGCGCGACCATCAGCCAGGCTACCGACAGCGGCGATTTCCATTTGCTGTTGGCCGCGACCATGATGATGGCGGCAATGGTCGTGACGATTAACCGGCTGGTTTGGCGCAGACTCTATGGGCTGGCGGAGACGCGCTTCCGGCTGGAGGCGTGAAAAGGCAGTTGCCAGTGATCAGTGGCCAGTGATCAAGGTTTAGTGCGATAGAGAAGATTGAGCTATTGCTATTTTACTGGTCTTAGCTTTGTCGCGGCACTCGTCAGAATGCAGGACTGCGCGGCGTCTCTCAAAGCAATTTCCAGCTGAACTCCAAGATCGGCGAGTTCTTTCGGAGTCATCAACTGCTGCAGGCGCTCGAAGAGTTGGCGTTCTTCTTTGCGAATGTGGCTGGAGAGTTGCCGCGCAAAAGCGAGCAAATTATCCGTGGACATCCGGCGCGCCTCTGCCTGCGAAAAGGATTGACGCAGCGATAGATGCTCGGCAATCAACTCTTCCACGAGTGGAACCAATTCGGGGAGCTGACCAGCAGCCGGGAACAACACTTGCTCTTCCGCGGAGAAATGGATCTTGATTTCCTGTTCGAAGTGCTGATCGATTTCCGCTTGCCAGGCCTCCAGATCGGCCTCAGGGATTGGTTGCGCACGATCGATCCGCACACATAGCGCTAGCGCCTGCTGGTGTTGATGAGAAAGCGGAATGAGGCTTTTATCGCGCAGCATGGAATTGGCCCAAATCGTTCGCCAAAGTTGAAGCGCATCACGCCACGATTATCGGCTCAGAATCGTCGGTGATGGCCGGACGCACCGTCAGCCAGTCCGTACGAACCCGCTCCCACTCCTGGATGAGCATGCCATTGAGCTCGAAGAATGTGCGAATGCGGGCGCGCTCCCATCCGGCAACCTCCTCGAGAATCGGCGCCAATACTGCGAAGGCGCTGGTGCTGAGCACGGTGCGCTTGGCAATCTGTGAAACATGAGGCGACTCCGAAACCGCGATGGTAAGGCCATCGCGCGCGTTGACTTCCAGCATCACGTGAATGTCGGAGCTTCCATCTCCCGTGTAAATGACGTGGTCGGGACCCATTACATGCTGTACCAGCAATTGCTTCAGCACTGCTACTTTGCCATAACCCGCAGTGGCGCGGATGATGGTATCGATCTCGCCGGTAGTTTTGTAGAGGAACTCGGTGCCGAAAATATGATCCTGTGGGACGATCCCTTCCAGCGCGGAATAAATCACCTCGACGGGCGCGGCCGAGAGAACGTAGAAATCGAATGAGTATCCATCCACGCCGGTTTCGAGGATCTGATAAAGCAGCTTGATGTCCCCTTTGAGCCGGATGCGCTTTCCCACTTCGTGCAAATGTTCTTTACGCACCTTGGCTTTAAACTCCGGATCGTGCAGCAGAAGATAGGTAAGCTCCGCTCCCTGCTGCACCAGGTTGATCTTCGCCATTCCTTTGGCTTTGCGTTCGAACTCTGCGACAGGAATGCCGACCAACTCAGCGAGCACGTAGCCGGTATCGTTGAAGGTGAGCGTCTGATCGAAATCGCTCGCAAAAATATAGCGTTTTAAGGGCTTATCAGCCATATTGCTTAGATTCGCAGAGCACCCCGGATGACCCATTTAAGGTATCGATACGAATTATATGCGGTTTTGATTAAGTCTTCGTGAACAAACTATGGTGAACCGCCATGAAATCGATGGCGGCTCCTAAGTTCGTCATGTCGGCGATGAGCGAGATCCCCGCCTTTACTAAATTCTCTGACACGTCCAGAATAAAGAGTCCGGTTCGAGACAGGATGCGTGCAGTGAGAAGGGCCCGCAGTCAGAGTCAGCCGGAATTGATTGAAAATTACAGGAGTACTCATGCCAGCGTCCGGTGAACTGATTCGTTCGATGAATTACGTAGAAGACATTACGACGACTTTGCGTCGTATCAGCATTTCGATCCCGGCCATGCCTTCCGACGAGCGCAAGCGTCTGGCGGATAGTTTGCGCGCCGCCGGCAGCGCTCTAAACGACGCGATTGCCGAACTGGAAAAGGCGAGATCCTAGTGGCGCAAGTAAGAACCATCGCAGTGATCGGCGCCGGCATTATGGGCCGTGGGATCGCCCACGCCGCAGCGATGGGCGGCTATCGCACGATCCTGGAAGACTTGTTGCCGGCAGCGCTGCGTCGTGCGGAGAGCGAAATCCGCGCCAATCTCGATAAGGCAGTTGAGTTGGGCAAGGTTTCGTCGCCGGAGGCTGATTCTGCATTTAGTCGACTCGAATATGCGGGCTCGGTGGAAGACGCCGCGCGCGAGGCTGATCTAGTGATCGAGGCTGTTCCTGAAGAGATGGAGTCGAAGATCGAGATTTTCACTCTGCTCGACAAGATCTGCCGTCCCACGACCATTCTCGCGTCGAACACTTCTTCGCTCAGCGTCACGGAAATTGCCAGCGTCACCTACCGGGCGAAAAAATGCATCGGCATGCACTTCTTTAATCCCGTGCATAAGATGAAGCTGCTCGAAGTCGTGCGCGCTTTGGAGACTGACGATGACGCCTTAGCTACAGTCGTTGACGTAGGGAAGCGGATGGGCAAGGAAGTGGTGGTGATCAAAGAGTCGCCGGGATTTATCACCAGTCGCATCAATGCCATGATCGGGAATGAGGCGTTCCTTATGCTCCAGGAGGGAATCGCTTCCGCGGCCGATATCGACAAGGCGCTAAAGCTTGGGCTCAACCATCCCATGGGGCCGTTCGAACTCGTCGATCTGGTGGGCCTCGACACGCGGCTGAACATTCTTGAATATCTGCACAAGTCTCTGGGAGAAAAATATCGTCCAGCGCCGCTGCTGGTGCAGTATGTGAAGGCTGGACGGCTAGGACGGAAGTCGGGGCGCGGGGTGTATGAGTATCCTGAGAGCGCGCCAGACGCTAAGCCCGCCGCATCAACCTCGAATGGAAAGACGGCGCTTGCCGAAGCCAAGCGGTAATGGCCGCCTCTCAGTGTGCAATCGCCTTGCTGCCAAAGTTCAACCCAGACAAAGACTCGGCTTTCTCCTGCTTGACCCCTTTGCTTGCGATCAATACCTGAAAGCTCTCGCCCATTCCAGCGGGTGTGACCAAATGCTTGAGTTGCAGCACGACTTTGGCTTTCTCTTGCGGCAGGTGGCATTCTTCGAAAGCATCGGCGAACTGGTTGGCTTCGCCAATTCCTAGCAGGAATTGTGATTGCGTGATGAGCTTGTGTGTCTGCATGCCATGTTTCTCTGCGGCGGCAGCGAGCGCGGTGAAGTTCACGTCGGCGGTAATGTCCTGTTCGCCAGGAGCTTCATAAGGGCTGGCGCTAACCGAGTGCTGGCGGATCGCCTTCAGCGTTCCGTGGTGGCGTCCAGCCAGTTGTTCTTCTCGCGTGTAGCCGTAGTCGATGGCAATAAAAAATCCATGCTGGATGCTGGCCGCAATGCGATCCATGGTCTGCTGGGCTGCGAGGGGAAGCTCGATGCGTTCGTCCAGTTCAGGTTGGACTGAATAGCGGTCGATAAATTCCAGTTCGTCGGAAGAGGACTGCGTCCAGGTTTCAATGAAGCGGCCGTCGCGCACGTCCACCCGCAAGGATCCTTTCGCGCTGAGTATCTCGACCGGCAGAGCGTCGAAGAATTCGTTCGCGAAGATGATGGTTGGAACATGAGGTGACCCTTCGTCAAGAGGAAATAGCGCGGTGAGTTCTGCTTTACCTGATTCGAGACGAAGTTTGAGCGTCTGTTCGATTCGCGAGCGCAGCGCGGACGAGCCTTCGACGAGCACATAACGCAGCGCGCGGGAAAAATCCGGAAACTTCTTTTGCGACCAGTCGAGGACGTCCTGCGCAAACAAGCCGCGTCCGGCACCGAGTTCGACCAACTCGATGTGATCGGGAGAGCCCAGGGTGCGCCACATTTCGTCGAATTGGCGGGCCAGCAGGCGGCCGAAGACCGCATGCACGTCGCTCGAGGTATAGAAATCGCCAGCTTTGCCAAACTGCTGTGCATTCCGTGAGTAGTAGCCAAGCTCAGGATCGTAGAGGCAGAGTTCCATATAGCGCGAAAAGGAAATGGGGCCGCGCTCGCGGATTTCCTGTCCGATCTTTTGACGTAGGGGATTCACAGTTCTCTCTCGCGACGATCGGCGCGGTCTTGCGGTGTGCGGATGAACATTTCGACGAAGTAGTCGTGCAGCGCATCGTAGAGCTGGCGCTGGAAGCTCCATTCGAACTGGGGGTGGTCGAGGTCGCGTGGATGCAGATCGAAATAATACGTGTGCACTGGGAGAGACAAGTCCTTGAATTGGATGATGATTTCCACGCCTTCGCCTTTTGCACGCGCGGAGAAGTTCAGCAGTGGATGCTCATAGAGGCGCAGTTGGGCCAGGACTCGGTCAAGGCGGGTGGCAGCGGTTTCTAGCACAGTGGGATTGTAAAGCACTTGGAAGCGCCGTTCGACGCAAGGCAAGAATCCTTCGCGCTGTTCTCAAGAGAATTCATTCGACGTACAGCAATCCTGTACAATGGAACTTTGAGGTGCTTGCATGACCGAAACTACGTATACCCATCTTCGCCAAAGCCTCGCGTCGGTTATGGACCGGGTAGCCAATGATCATGAGGTGGTGATCATTGTCCGTAAAGGTGAAAAAAAGGTGGCGATGGTGCCGGCCGATGAACTGTCCGGACTCATGGAAACGGCCCACCTGCTACGGTCGCCCAAGAATGCGCAGCGGTTACTCACCGCGCTGCGACGGGCGGTAAGCCGCAAAGGCAAGCCGGAGCGTTTGGAGAAATTCCGCCGGGAGATTGGACTTGGCGCCTAGCGTTGAGCGGGAAGCAATATTCCATCCCTAGTTTCGCCAGGATCTGCGCTATTGGGTCGAGACGGACCGAAAAGTTGCCCGTCGTGCTCTCGAACTTGTCGAAGCCATACTGCGCGAGCCATTTACCGGCATCGGAAAGCCCGAGCCGTTGAAATATGTGCTGGCGGGTTGCTGGTCGCGCCGGATTACGCAGGAACACCGCCTGGTGTACCGCGTGAGCGAACGACGGATTGATTTTTTGCAGGCGCGTTATCACTACTGAATCATGAGGTATTTTCACCTCAGGCAGCGGGACGCCGCGCTACTCATACCTCAGCGCTTCAATCGGATTGAGCCTTGCGGCCTTAATCGCCGGCAGCATGCCGCTCACAATGCCTACAAAGCTGAGAATCACCGTCGACCAGATCAAAGTAGCCGTGTCGATGTAGAGATGGATATCGCCTTCGCTGGCGTCTTCAATGAAAGCGCTCCACAGCGTGAGCGAACCCACACTCCAGGAGACGAGATAAGCGAGCGCCACGCCCAACAGCCCGCCCAGAGCCGTGATCACCAAAGCCTCGGCGAGAAACTGAAACAGAATGTGCCAACGATGCGCGCCTAACGCCTTCTCAACTCCGATTTCGCGCGTCCGCTGGGTCACTGACACCAGCATAATGTTCATTAGGCCGACGCCGCCGATACCCAACGTCAGCATGCCGATGAAGCCTAGCAGAACCTTGATCCCAACCGTAATCACATTCAGGTCGGCGAGATCTTTCACGGCATCAAAGACGAAGATGGCACGGTCGTCCTTTGGGTTGAAATTGTGATGAAAGGCCATGGAGCTGCGTACGGCCTCGACGACCTTGCTGTGGTCGCCTTCGTAATCCATCATGATGCCGTCGAGATAATAGGTGTTCTTGAGATCGCTCATCGCGCTGTACGGCACATAGACCAGCGAGTTCATGTCTTCGTCGCCGTTCGAGATCGTATGCTGCAGCACCGCGACGACTTTATAGGAAATGCCATCGACGCGAATGCTTTCACCCAGCGCGTTCTGCCCCGAGAAAAGTTTCTTTTTCACGGTTGGGCCGATGACGGCTACGCGGGTGTGAGTGAAATCATCCTGTTCGCCGAAGAAGGAGCCCTCGCCGACATCGAGGGCGCGAATTTTCTCATAGCTGGAATAGATGCCGTGAACACCGTAAGTTCCGCTCCGGGTCCCGAAAGCTACCAGGCTCTGTTTATCAACTTCGGGGGACATGCGGGTGAGCGCCGGAACTTCCGCTCGCAGGAAATCGAGATCGTCGCGAGTCAAGCGTACTTGCATGCCGGCCTTGGTGCCGCCGACTTGTAGCGAAGTGCGCCCCGGAAAAATTGCCACCAAGTTGCCGCCGAAGGTGCGGAAGGCAATCATCAATGCGTTCTGAAAGCCGGAACCATAGGCGAGCAGCAGGACCACCGTAGCAATGCCCCAGGCCATGCCCAGCATGGTCAGCAGAGAGCGCCGGCGGTTATGTCGCAGCGCTTCGAAAGCTTGCCGTCCGAGATCGCTCAGCATGATTACTCCTGCCTCAGTGCTTCCACCGGCGGAAGCAGTGCTGCTTTGCGTGCGGGATAGAGGCCGGCGACGATGCCCGCCAGCGATAGCGAAAGAATCGCAATTACGGCGGAAGCCGGCACGATGCGCGGCGTGTCGAATCCCTCCGGGGATGGCAATTGGGCGAGCAAGGTGACGAAGGCTGTCGTCATCGCCAGCCCGATGCCGCCGCTGAAAGCGGTAAGAAAAGCTCCCTCAACAAAAAACTGCGTCATGATGTTACGGTGCGTGGCGCCTAGGGCCTTGCGCAGACCAATCTCGCGAGTTCGTTCAGAAACCGAAACCAGCATGATGTTGATGATGCCGATCGCGCCCAGGCCCAGCGTAACAACCCCTACTACGCCGAGAAACCAATCCATCGCATCAAAAATCTTGGCCACGCGAATCGCGCCGTCGATAGTGTCCCAGTCCTGAAAAGCGTCGTCGATACTGGGGTCGAAGCCGTGCCGCTTCGCGACGATCGAGTGAACTTCCTTCTCGGCTTCCAGATGCAACTCTTTCTTTATCGGGCGGTAGTTGATAAACGAAATCGCATTCTCCGCGTTCTGCAGGGTCAGCGGAAACAGCATGCGCATGGTGTTGAAGGGCACAAAGATGCGGTTATTGGTGCCATTGTTGCCCTCTTTGCCGATTTTAGGGATGACGCCGATCACCTTGAAATCCATGTCGTTGAGCAGGATAGTGCTGCCCACGGCGGGCTCTCCGGGGAACATATTCTTGAGCAGTTCCCAACCCACCACGGCTACGCGCCGGTGCTGGGAGTTATCTTCGTCATTAAACCAGCGTCCCGGCTCGATGGGAGTATTGCGAATCCGGTTGTATTCCGGAGCGACGCCAAAAACCTGACCGTTGGTGGAACCGTAATCGCTGACGGCGCGAATGTCGTCGCGCTCCAGCACCGGAGACACTGCGCGCAGAAGCCTGGCCTGGTCACGAATTGCAAAGTAATCGCCGTAGGTCAAATAGTAGGGCTGGCCGGATGCGTAGCTACCGGCAACGGCCGGGATGCGACCGGGAAAGAGAAACATTATGTCTTGCCCAAGTTCGGCCATGTTTCTTTCCTGGCCGCTGCGGAAGCCTTCCCCGAGTCCCACCAGAAGCAGCAAGGAGCCTACGCCCCAGGCAATCCCGAACATGGTGAGGAACGAGCGTAGTTTGTGCGCCCACAGTGTGGAGAGCGACTGCCGCACGATGTCGAGAAGTATTCGCATGTTTATACCCCCACGCATCAGAGAGGTGCGTGGGGGTTCCGGGCATCATTCAGGCGAGGGGTCTCAATCCCGCCTGAACGCTTTCCGTTCAAGCATCTGATCAGTAATACGCAGCCGAGGCACACGAAGTTCCCCGCTGTTGTTACATGGTTAGACCGTGGGGTACGAAAAAAGGTTAGCTGCGGTGCTTTTAGAACTCGAAAGACGCGCCAGAGTGCGCGGAACCGCCGCCATCGGTACCAGTGGCTGGTAGCAACCCTGAGATTCCGTTAAGACTCTCCCATGCCGCCTGGTTTAGCGCGGGGTCTGAACTGACGAGGTCGCGGATCATATCCCACGCGGCCAGATTGAGCGCGCCTTCCGGCGGCGGTCCCATGGCCAGCGAGACCGAGCATTGCGGGCAGAAAGATATGCGATGAGCTGTCGATTTCTGCCGGGGTCTTATCCCCACGGTTTGCGCGAACATGTACAGCGCCACGGATTTCTGTCCGGTCTCGAGCTCGCGATTACAGCGTAGACAATGCATCTTTTGCAAGGTGCTATCCCGGCAGGCCGGAATGCGGCCGATAGAGATAAATACTCGCGCCTCATAGCGGTGCAGGCAAGTATGTAGAAAGATTCCAACGACCACAGCACAAAGCCTAAGCCGATCCCGAACCAAGCTGTGCTCTAGCCAGAACCCGTTGCCCAGGTGCACTCTGTTCCGATGAGTATTGCGGAAAATCGTTTGGCGGCGGTTCCCTTAGCAGTTCGGCCACATCAGTCGTCTGCCCGGCGCGTCCGCTTATCGCAGCTTCGTAAGCTGCGCGAATGCGAGCAGGTGGCTGCGGTTTGCTATCGCGTGCGCGGCGCCGGGATCGAGTTCCTGCTGATCAGAACTCGCGGAAGCGGCCGCTGGACTTTTCCCAAGGGCAGCGCCGAACCGGGACTTACCCATGCCCAGGCCGCCGCGCTTGAGGCCTTCGAGGAAGCCGGAGTGCACGGGCGCATCGAGGAAGCTGCATTCGCGCAATATGTTCGCCGCAAGTGGGGCGCCGATCGGAAATCTTCCCGTAGATCTGCCAGAAAAGAATTTGCCGTCAACGCGCATCTCTGTGAAGTGGTGCGGCTCAACGATCCGAAAGAGTCCAACCGAAACCGCACTTGGTTTTCTGCCGCTGACGCAAAGCTGCGCTTGCAGGAAGGACGCGAACACAATGACGGACGTGAATTTGCCCGCGTCGTCGACCGGGCTGTTGCGCGTATCCAGAAGCTACGCTATGGAACGGACTATTTCGAGGTCAGATCATTGAGCGAACGTGCGCAACCGTGTTCGCCGTGTCCAGATACGCGGCAAAGAGACGCGCTGCAAACCGTGCAGTTCGAGCCTTCTATGCAAGCTCGCGGGCGTGCCCAGGAAACATCGTTCATGGCCTACATTCGTTGGCAGCGGGGCGAAGTGCGGCAATCCGCCGTAGCGGACGACGCACATCGCGGTAAAGTTGTGCAAGGTGAGCTCTTGCAGTTTAGTCGGCTCCGGCAAAAGAAGGCCAAAGTTCTGACAGCCCGGAACCATTGAAACGCTTGTCCTGGCCAGAACTCTTACTCTTTATTCTTAGGCCGCTCGAAAGCCTTCTGCATATACTTGCGCGCTTCTTCCAAAGCGCCGAAGGTATCGTCATTGGTCTGGATCGCTTGCCGGTATTCGTTGATGGCGCGCTCGCGCTGGCCGGTGATGTCGAAGATTTTTCCCAGTTGGATATGGCTCCAGACCTCAGTCCATCGCGGATCGCCATCCCCATTGATAGAAGACCGGTAGGAGTTTGCCGAAGCTTGATAGTTTCTCTGGAAGAAGAAAATTTCCGCAACGCGATAGTGGGCCAACGAACTGTTGCGGTTCTGGTCCAGCGCTTTATTGAACTCGACCAGCGCTCCGGCAAGATCGCCCTGCTGCTGCAAGGCTTGGCCGCGAAGAATCGAAGAGCGCAGCCTCACGTCGGATGAATTGGTAAGCACGTGGTGGTCAGGATCGACGGAAATTCGCCGCGGCCTTCCGAACGTTTCAATGGTAAAAGGCGAGTTGGTGCCCACCACTTCGATGTTCTTATTTACCGTCTTGCCGTCCGTGTCGATGCGCACATCCACGGGCATGCGGAATAGATCCAGATCCTGGGAAATCTCACCCGTAACGCGGAAGCCCTTGTCGCTGCCCATGCGGTAGGTTGTGTACTTCACTTTAAACTCGGGAGCCCCGGTGGAATCGAGCCACTGCGAGAAGAACCAGGTTAGCTGATCGCCATAGTATTTCTCTGCGATGGTGCGGAAATCATCCATGGTGGCTGATTTGCCCGCGTAGGTCTGCGCGAACTCCCGCATGGTCTTCAGGTATTTGTCCTCGCCCAGCACGAAGCGCAGCATGTGCAAAATCATCGCGCCTTTGTCGGTGACGAGCGACTGAAACTCGGTGGAGAACGGATCAAGTTTGCTGGCGCTGGATAGCGGAATGTTGTCATATGCCAGCGCGCCCACAGACATATCCTTGATCGCCTCTTCCAGACCTGCGGACCCAGCCGCGTTTTCTACATACATCGCCTCGGAGTAGCGCGAAAACCCATCCGTGAGCCACCAGTCATCTTTTGCAGCAGGGCTCACAGAAACTCCCCACCATTGATGCGCGATGGCATTGGCCAGCAGACGATAATTTGTCTTCTCAGTAATGGATGGACTAGCGAGAGCGGCGATTTCCGGAGCCCACGCGTAGGGAACCGTATCCCCCGGCAGTTCCACAACGTTGAGCCTCTGCGACAAAGGCGTTCCGTAAAGAGTGATGTAGTAAGTGAATTCCTGAACCGCTGTGGTCGTATATTCAGGGGCTAATTTCTGATGGTCGGGCTTGAAGAAGACGTGCAGGTCCATGCCGGCTTCATCGCTTTTATATTCCTGGAAGCTGCCGGCGATGATCGTTCCGGGAAAACTCGGTTTCGCATAGACGAACGTAAATGTCTTGGTGGGCAGCCCGTTGGAATTCGGTTTCTTCGATGGAGGATTATCCGTAACCGTCGACTTTCCACTGCCGATCACCAGCATGTGTGCCGGGACTGTAACGCTGATGGTCGCTGTAAAGCGGTTGAGCCCATAACCGCTCACCGGGAACCAGCGCCCGGCATAGAGCAGATAACTGGTGTCATCGCTGATGTAGGCGAGCTTGAGGCCGGGCACGGGGCTGTCGTCCGCACTCTCGATTTCGCCTTCGTATTCGAAGGTCAGGGTAGTGGAAGCATCCTTGGCCAAGCCGGCGGGAAGCGGCACGCGGATGGTCGAATCCTGCGTAACTCGCTCGGCCGATAGCGGCTGATCCTTCTCATCGAGCACCCGGGTGACGCGCAGGCCGTTATGCAGTTCGAAGATAGCCGTATTCAGATCCTGAAGGGCGGTGAACTTGACCTTCGCCCGCGCTGAAATCTGATGCAGATGAGGTGTGAGTTCAGCTTCGATCTGATAATCGTCGACCCGCAGGCGAACCTTCTCCGCCGCCCGCGACGGGGTCGCGGCGAAAGCCAATAGCAGCAGGGCAAGGGAACTCGACAGGACGCTCGGAGCGCGCCGAAGGCGATTCTGCATTAAGGAGAGTCTCCCGGAAATGGGCCTAACCATTCCTATGATGAAGATTCTCCTCTAAAAGATGCTGGGAGCACAAGGTTTAGCCACACTTTGACATTTCGCCGCTTCGTGTTTACCCCATTTTGTCATTTCGAGCGAAGCGAGAAACCTGCTTCTGCTGGGCAGCAGGTTGCCTTAGATTTTGTTTCAGGCTAGGCCTTCGCGCCAGCCAACAGCGCAAGAATAATTTCCGCGGCACGGTCAGCCGGGTGCGGAGCCGGGTCAGCACCGCGTTCAGGCGGCCGGAGCAGAGCCCTAACCCGAGTTAACCCTTCCAGCATCCGACTGCGCGCAGGACCTTCGGGCAGTATCTCCCGCAATCGAGACACCACGTTCTGCGCCGTAAAGTCGTGTTGCACGAGCTCCGGTACCACCTCTTCTCCGGCGATCAAATTGACCATGGCAAAGCGCGGCACTTTGACCCGTGGTTTGCCCAGGATGTACGTGAGCGGCGAAACGCGGTAGACCATTACGAACGGGGTGCGCATCATGGCGGCCTCGACCGTAGCAGTGCCGCTGGCCACGATGGCGCTTCGCGCATGCCATAACGCGGGCAGGGATTCGGGTACCAAAGTGATTCTTCGACCAGCGATTAGGTTCTGCAGGAAGGCGCGATCAAGCGTGGGGGCAATCGGCAACAGGAATTCGTAGTCTGACCCAAGCTGGGCAGCGGCCGCCAGAATAGTCGGCGAGTTCATGCGCACTTCTTTGACGCGGCTGCCGGGCATCAGCGCGATCCATTGTTTCGCGGGGTCGAGACTAAACTGAGCGGCGTAATCACCGCGATCGATGGCCGGCTGCGGCAATTCGGCCAGGGGATGGCCGACGAATGTCGCGTCGACTCCACGGTCGCGGTAGAACTTTTCTTCGAAGGGAAAAATCACCAGCGCCTTGTCGATATACTTGCGCAGCAACCGCACCCGTCCCTGCCGCCATGCCCAGAACTGAGGCGCAACATAATAGACCACCGGAATCCCGCGCTTCTTCATTTGCCGCGCTACGCGCCAGTTGAACGCGGGCGAGTCGATGACGATGGCGAGATCAGGCTTGCTCCTGTCGGCTTCTCTGATCAGGTGTTGGTAAAGCCCATAGATCTTCGGCAGATGGCTGAGAATTTCGGTGATACCGACAACAGAGAGGTCCTTGGCATCGACTACAGTGTCGCAGCCAGCAGCTCGCATGCGCTCTCCGCCGACGCCGAAGAATTCGGGCGGGGTTTGTGTGGGGACAGCCGCCCCCGGCTGTCCGGCGGAGCGAAGCTCCGCAGTCTCCCCACGAGCAGCCCGGCTAAGAGCTGCAATAAGCTGCGCCCCATACATTTCCCCGGAAGCTTCGCCCGCTGAGATCAGGATTCGCAAGAGAGCATTGTAAAGCCACGACCGAGACTCAGTCGTTGCCCGCGGTGACTGCGGGTCCTGCCGCGATCTCCTGGTCCTTATACTGCAGCTGGTAAAGCTTGAAATAAATCCCGCGCTGGGCCAGCAATTGTTGGTGCGTCCCCGTCTCGCGCACTTGGCCTTTGTGCATGACGATGATCTTGTCGGCGCGCTGCACCGTCGAAAGCCGGTGAGCGATGATCAGAGACGTGCGCCCTTCAACCATGCGGCTGAGCGCGTCGCGCACCTTGAATTCAGTCTCCGTATCCACGCTGGAAGTCGCCTCGTCGAGAATCAGAATCTTCGGCTCGTGGGCTAGCGCGCGCGCAAACGAGATGAGCTGTTTCTGTCCCGTCGAAAGAGTCGAGCCGCGCTCGCGTACTTCTTCGTCAAAGCCTTTGGGCAGCGCGCGGATGAAGTCGGCAAGATTTACATCTTCAGCAGCCTGCTCGACGTCTTCGTCCCGAATGCGCTTTGTGCCCAGCCGAATATTTCCGCCGATTGTTCCACTGAACAGGAACGGATCTTGCAGGACCACACCGAAGCGACTGCGCAGGTCAACGAGGTCCATGTCCTTTACATCGACGCCGTCGATTCTGACCGCGCCTTTCTGCACATCATAAAACCGCAGCAGTAGCGAAATTAGCGTAGTCTTGCCTGCGCCTGTGTGGCCGACGATGGCTACCGTTTCGCCTGGTTCGATGACGAAGCTCACGTCGCGCAGGACCCAATCGGGCGCGGTCGTCCCCACGTTAGCGTTCCCAGATTCCTCCGGCCCCTCGCGGTAAGCAAACCAGACATGATCGAATTCGATGCGGCCGGAACCCTCCGGGCGCTGGGTTACCGCAGGCGACACCACCTGCACCGGTGTATCCAGCAGCTTGAAGATGCGTTCGCTGGCGGCCATGGCCGATTGCAGAATGTTGTATTTCTCGCTGAAGTCCATGATCGGCCGGAAAAAGCGCAGTGCATATTGAATGAATGCAACCAGCACCCCAAGCGATGCCGCCGTGGACACCAGGCGGAAAGCAACCAGCGTTTTCCAATTGAAGCTGATGGCGACGCTGTCCGCCCGGACGTTTCGCATCACATCGCCGCCGCCGAACCAGATGACGCAAGCAATCGCGATTGCCGAAAGAATCTCGACTACGGGATAGTAAACCGAGTAGGCCATGATCGCGTCTTTGTATGCGTCCATGTGCACGCGATTGATTTCCGAAAACTGCTTGTAAGCTTTGCGCTCGCGATTGAAAAGCTGCAGCACGACCATGCCGCTGATGTGTTCCGAAAGATAAGAGTTAATGCGCGCGATGGCGACGCGGATGCGGCGGTATGAATCGCGCACTCTGTCGCGAAAAATCTTGGTTGCCACGATGATGAACGGCAGTACCGCAAAAGTAATCAGCGCCAGCTTCCAGTTCATGCACAGCATCACGCCCAGAATGCCGAAGAGCACGAACAGGTCTTCGAAGATGGAAACCACGCCGGAAGTGAACATTTCATTCAGCGCGTCCACGTCCGTGGTAACGCGGGTCACCAGGCGGCCAACGGGATTCTTGTCAAAGAAAGCGACATGCAGGCGCTGCAGATGGCGAAAAATCTGGCGACGAAGATCGAACATCACCTTCTGGCCGGTCCATTGCATAAAATAGGTTTGCAGGAATTCGAGCAGAAAGCTGAAGACCAGCAATCCCACATAGATGGCCGCAATCTGTGCAATACCGGCGATGGGGCGAGAACTCAGCCAACTCCATATACCCGGAACATTACCCTTGGTCGGCGCGAGGTAGCGATCAATCGCGACCTTGGTGAGATAGGGACCGAGCACATCGGCAAAGGCTTTCAGCACAATCGAGGCCAGTGCAATCGCCACCTGCCAGCGATAGGGACGCAGATACTTCAGCAGCCGCGCCATCAGGCGGCTGTCATAGGCTTTGCCTAATACTTCTTCTTCCTGAGACATCGGTTTCTTGGCAATCGAGTCGTGAAGCGGCGTTGCTAACAGGGTACCCCAATATGGATGGCCGGGGCAGGCGGGAGGATGGAAAAAGGTTTGCCGCGGGACAGATGGATCGCAGATGGGATAATGGTCTTGTATGCCGCTCGGTATCTACATTTCGGTTCCCTTTTGCCGCACCAAGTGCAGCTACTGCAACTTCGCCTCCGACGTGTTTTCGCGGGCGGTTTTCGAGCGTTACGTCGATCGTGTTTGCACCGACATCGAAAATACTCCGCAGATTGCGGTGCAAATGGGCGGGCAGACGGAGAGCACCGTGGATTCTATCTACCTGGGCGGAGGAACACCGACGGTGCTCGAAGCCGCGCAACTAGAACGGATTTTCACGGCAGTGCGGAGTCAGTTTGCAGTGCAGCCCGAAGCTGAAATCACCGTCGAATGTGCCCCAGGGACGCTGAACGCGGCCATGATCGACAGTCTGTTGTGCTGCGGCGTGAATCGCGTGAGCCTGGGCGTGCAGTCGTTTGTCGATCTGGAAGCGGCGGCTGTAGGGCGTCTGCACAAGCGCGCGACCGTGCTGGAGGATATTGCTCAACTGCGGGCTGCGGGAATTACAAACATCAATGTCGATCTCATCGCTGGATTACCGCACCAGACCGCCGAAAGCTGGGAATTTTCTCTGGCGGAAACCATCGCGACCTGTGTACCTCACGTCAGCATCTACATGCTCGAGGTGGATGACGATTCACGACTGGGTCGGGAGTTGTTGGCAGGCGGCACACGCTACCACGCGCACTTTGTCCCTGATGAAGAAGCTATGGCGGACTTTTATCTCGCAGCCTGCGAGCGCCTAAATGCAGCTGGCATTGCGCAATACGAGATTTCTAATTTTGCACGCGAGGGTTTCGAATCGCGCCACAATTTGAAATATTGGACACGGCAACCATACTTTGGTTTTGGCGTGGACGCGCATTCGATGCTGGTCTCTGCTGGCCCTGAAATTGAGGCAGTTCGATTCGCACCTGCTGACTCGCTGGAACAATACATGAACGACGGGGCCTTGCAGCGGACTGCCGTTTCGCTTCAAGGCGTATTGGAGGAAAGTTTTTTCCTCGGGCTGCGGTTGACACGGGGCATTAGCCTGCTGGACCTTGCCGCAACATTCGGCGAAGAAGCTATCGAAAACGTTCGCACTGAGATTGCAGAGCATGTTGCGAGCGGGCTATTGGAGCGGTGTGGGGACTGCATCCGCTTAACGGCGCGTGGGCGGCTGCTCTCGAACGAAGTGTTCGAGAGGTTCATTGCAGCCGATGAAATCGCCCGCTGATTCCACGTCGACCCAGAAAGGCCGACACGGCAGACCATCCGGTCGGTTGGGTTCAGGTTCCTCACCATTACAATCCTCAATGATCACGCGGCTTGCCTTGCTTTTCATGTTCTCTGCCCGAGGTAACTTTTCCCGCTCTTGCTGCTATGTTCTAATCAAAAACGAGTCGTAGCCGGTTGGAGGAATCTTGGATTTTCAACTGAATGACGAGCAGCAGCAGCTGAAGAAAAGCGTCCGCGAGTTCGCCGAGCGCGAGATCGCGCCCAACGTCATGGAATGGGACGAGGCCTGCGAGTTCCCTCTGGCAACCGTCAAAGAACTGGGAAAGCTGGGATTGCTGGGAATAGTTTTTCCAACCGATTACGCAGGCGCGGGCATGGGCTATGTGGAATATGTGGTTGCCATTGAAGAGCTGTCGCGCGTGGATGGCTCGGTGGGCATCATTGTCGCGGCACATACATCGCTCTGCTCTAATCACATTTTTCTTGCCGGCAACGAAGCGCAAAAAAAGAAGTATGTCAGCAAACTGGCCACCGGCGAGTTTATTGGCGCATGGGGATTGACGGAACCTTCTTCGGGGTCGGACGCCGGCAGCGCCCGCATGACCGCGAAGCGCCGCGGCAACAGCTGGGTACTCAATGGTACGAAAACCTTCTGCACCAACGGCCACTATGCGGATGCGATGGTGGTAATTGCGGTGACCGACCGCGCCGCCAAGACGCACGGGCTTTCCGCTTTCATCGTCGAAAAAGATACAAAAGGATTTCGCCCCGGCAAGAAAGAGAACAAACTCGGATTGCGGGCCAGCGACACGGCGGAAATGATCTTCGAAGATTGCGTCATCCCCGCGGAGAATCTGCTGGGAAAAGAAGGCGACGGCTTCATCGACGCGATGCGCGTGCTCGATGGCGGCCGCATTTCGATTGCGGCTCTCTCGCTGGGCATGGCACAGGGCGCATATGAGGCCGCGCTGAACTATTCCAAGGAGCGCAAGCAATTCGGCAAAGCAATCGGCGAATTCCAGGCCATTCAGTGGAAGCTGGCAGACATGGCCACCGAGATTGACGCGGCCCGCCTGCTCACCATGCGCGCAGCATCGATGAAAGACGCCGGCATGAAGACGACTCTGGAGTCATCGATGGCAAAGCTCTACGCCAGCGAAGTCGCCGTGAGGTGCGCCAACGAAGGCGTGCAGATTCACGGCGGCTACGGCTTCATCAAAGATTATCCAGCCGAGAAGTATTACCGCGACGTGAAGCTGTGCACCATCGGCGAGGGCACCAGCGAGATTCAGCGGCTGGTGATTGCTCGGCAATTGCTGAAGGACTGAACGGTAGCGACGGTAGTGGCTGAATTTGACCGCTGGAAAAATCTCAGGATTCAAATTCAGCCACTACCGTAGCGACTACAGGCTTCTTCTTCCTTGCCCTCTGCTTTACACTGATCGTTTGAGCCAACACATCCAGTCATGGATTGACCAACTCCGCTCCGGCGACGTGCGTGCCCTTGCTCGCGCCATTTCGACCGTGGAGAACCGCGTGCCGGGATGGTCCGAGCTGCTGAAAGCGTTGTTTCCGCACAGCGGAAAGGCCCGTGTCATCGGGCTGACAGGGCCGCCGGGAGCGGGGAAGAGTACGCTGGTCGATCAGCTTGCACGCTTCTATCGTAAAGAAAATCATACGGTCGGAATTATCGCCGTCGATCCGACCAGCCCTTACACAGGTGGAGCGATTCTGGGCGACCGCATCCGCATGCAAGAGCACTTCTCCGATCCGGGGATTTATATTCGCAGCATGGCGACGCGCGGATCCCTCGGCGGATTGGCGCGCACCACGGCCGATGTGACCACAGTACTGGATGCTTCCGGACGTGATCTCATCATGATTGAGACCGTGGGCGTGGGCCAGGACGAGGTAGACATCGTGCGGCTGGCCGATGTCACGATTGTAATTTTGGTCCCGGGCATGGGTGACGACGTGCAAACAATCAAGGCTGGCATCATGGAGATCGCCGACATTTTCGTGATCAACAAGAGCGACCGCGACGGCGCTGAGCATGTGGAGCGCGAAATCCGAACGCTGCAGTCGCTGGCCGTGCGCCCCGATGGCTGGACGCCGCCGATCGTGAAGACAATCGCCAGCGAAGGAATCGGCGTGAAGGAGTTGGCTGAGGCCGTTACGAATTATGAAACGTACCTGCAGAAGGAAAATCTCGCACTAAATAAGCGCGTCGAAAATTGGCAGGAGCGCCTGGTCGAGATGCTCCGCGATGTCATGCTGGAAAAAGCCCGCGCGCAATTTGGCGATGGCAACCTGGCGCGGCTCGCGGCCGAAGTGGCTAAACACAAACGCGACCCCTACACGCTGGTGGAAGAGATCGCCGGCAATGTAGGAAAGAGCGGCGCGGGGAAACGCTGATGGCTCAAATCGATCACATCGGAATCGCGGTAAAGTCTCTGGCCGCTGCGAAATCGATTTACGAAAAGCTGGGCCTGAATGTCTCTCCCGAAGAGACGGTGGAGCAGGAGCAGGTTCGAGTGGTGATGATTCCGGTAGGCGAGAGCCGGTTGGAGCTGTTAGAGGCGACCTCGGAAACTTCTACGATCGCAAAGTTCATCGCCAAGCGCGGCGAAGGCCTGCATCACGTTTGCCTGCGCGTTCCGGACTTGCCAGCAGCTGTCGTGCGGCTGAAGAAAGATGGTGTGCGCCTGGTATCGGAGGAAATCAAAACTGGCGCGGGTGGCCACAAATACGTGTTCGTGCATCCCTCAAGCGCGGGAGGCGTATTGCTGGAGTTGGTCGAGGGATAGGTCAACCGATCGGCCCAAAAAAAACGGCCACGGATCACCACTGATTTTCACGGATAGATCAATTACGTTTTCTCATGCTTCTTCTCTCCATCGATACTTCCGGCAAGCAGGGCAGCATCGCGCTGGCGCGAGCCGGGGAGAGATCTGCTGATGCCGACGATGTGGAGCTCATCGAAACTGTGCCCCTGGCTGGCGGCACGTTTTCCGCACAACTCGTCCCACAGATCGCCACGCTGCTCTCCAGCCATGGATTCACCAAGCACGACATCGGTGCTTTCGTTGTGGCTTCCGGCCCAGGGTCGTTCACGGGTCTGCGAATTGGACTGGCGGTGGTAAAGGCTTTGGCCGAAGTTTTGAATAAGCCAATCGCAGCGGTATCGCTGCTGGAAGTTGGCGTCTTTGTCAGCGGTGCGCAAGGCAAGATCATGGCTGCGCTAGATGCGGGCCGGGGCGATGTCTATGTCGGGGAATACAAGATCGCGGCTCAAACCAGCTCGCCTCCATGCGAGCATATCTTGAGCAGGACTGAATTTCTTGTTCAGGCGGAAGGATGGACAGTGGTGACTCCGGATTCCTCTCTTGCCGAAGCGGCGGGTGCAGTTGGATTATCGGTTCTGACTCTGTCACCGATATCGGCCGCCCAGGTTGCCAATTTAGGTTGGCGCAAGATTCGCTCCGGCCAGACGGTATCGCCTGAGCAGTTGAAGGCGAATTACATTCGCCGCACCGACGCCGAAATGCTTGAAAGAATCGGTTCCTAAGCTTTGCGCGCCCGACGGACAAATCTCGCCGACGTTCCTGCCATGATGCAACTGGCGTGCAAGAGTCCGACCGCCGCACACTGGCCGCAGTCACAGTATGAGAGCTTGTTTGTCGCCCCAATCGGACAACAGTGCTCCGAACGCTTGGCATGGGTGCTTGAAGAAGAATCAGCAGCGCAATCGAGCCCGTCACCCGAGGTGCCGGAAATTCTCGCTTTCCTCATCGCGCACCGGATCGACACAGAGTGGGAACTGGAGAACATCGTTGTCGCTGATGCAGCGCGGCGACGCGGCCTGGGCACACGCCTGCTATCTATGTTCATCGCCCACGCCCGGTCAGACAATGCCAGCGCCATATTCCTGGAGGTCCGCGAGTCGAATCAAAGCGCACGGGCCTTGTATCGGAAGCTCGGTTTCAAAGAAGTCGGGTCGCGCAAGGGTTACTACGCGGATCCCCCTGGCGATGCAATCCTTTGCCGCCTAAGTCTTTCTTAGGTTTTTCTCATAACGAGACTGCACCAGAATTTGGCATTGAACCGATTTTGGGGCTGTGGTAGCTTGAGGCTAGAAAATCTCCTATTGGAGGTCTGCCTGGATGCTGACTTCGAATGACGCTCTTCTGACTAACCATGATGAATTTCGCAAGCTGGCTCAGGAGCACATGCAATATTCCACCCGTCTTGATTCTCTCACCCAAAAGCGCTACCTCAGCGAAGATGAAAAGCTGGAAGAAGTCCGGCTCAAGAAGCTGAAGTTGCGGCTTAAGGACCAGATGCAATCGATCGAGCGGCAGTATCGGCAGCAGTACGGAACTCACGTAGCGTAGTTTTCTTTGACCGTTGAACCGCGGTCGCCGCCGCTACAGCCATTTTGTATCCATCCCCTGACGCTCCTCAGCGCCTTTCTTTATTTGCACTTACACAATTTCTAATCGAACGTGAGCCTGTGTCGCTCAACTCTGCACTATAATGAGTTTCTGCTCCCATGGTTCGCGACGGCTACTTCTACGCGCTCGGTCTAATTGTTGCTGCGGTTCTGGTTGGCTGGTTCACGCAACCTGCCTGGGCCGTCGTCCCGCTGTTGCTTGCCGTATTTTTTCTCTGGTTCTTTCGCGATCCGGAGCGTGCCATCCCCGATGCTTCTGGCGCCGTGGTTTCGCCGGGTGATGGAAAAGTTACGGATGTCTCGTTCATCACGGTGGGCAGCGAAAAGCTTGCCCGCATCAGCATCTTTCTGAGTGTCTTCGATGTCCATGTGAACCGTTCTCCAATCGCAGGCGTCGTCCGAGACGTCCGTTATCAGCGCGGAAAGTTTTTGAATGCGATGAATCAGGCTTCGGCGGAGCAGAACGAACAAAATATTGTGACCGTGGAAGGCGACGGCCGAGTCGTGGTCTTCAAGCAAATTGCCGGATTGCTGGCTCGTAGAATCGTTTTTCATCCCAAGGTGGGTGATCGATTGGAGCGCGGCCAGCGCGTGGGGCTCATCAAGTTTGGTTCTCGTGTAGATGTCCTGTTCGATGCTGAAGCTTCGCTCCAGGTAAAAGTCGGCGACAGGGTTCGCGGAGGCGCGAGTATCCTGGCCTACCTGCAGCCGAAAGGCGCACTGGCAAGCGCAGGTTTTTCTGGCCGCGAAGAGGCGCGCTGATGGATCTCCCAATTCCAAGACGCCGGCGGGATGAGCAGCGCCCCCGCCGTTTGAGCAAGGGAATGTACATTCTTCCTTCGCTCTTTACGACGGGAAATATGGCGGCCGGTTTCTACGCCATTCTTGAGGTTGTGCACGCGAGCGCCTTGAGCTACTGGCATTTGGATAACGCCGCCAAAGCGATTGGGTTTGCGGTTTTGTTCGACGGCCTCGATGGCCGTGTCGCCCGCATGACCGGAACCAGCAGCGATTTTGGTAAAGAGTTCGATTCGTTGGCGGATGTGATCACCTTTGGCGTGGCTCCGGCAATGCTGGCCTGGACCTGGGGATTTCACCTGATGCCGGCCGTCGCGCTTACCGACTGGAACATCAAGCTCACTCAACTGGGAGCGATTGCCGCCTTCTTGTTTTTGATGGCGGGAGCAAGCCGCCTGGCGCGCTTCAACATTACAACCAACCCGCAACCTTCCAATCCCGGGCGTCCGGGGAAGAAATATTTTGTCGGCATGCCAATTCCGGCGGGCGCAGGTGTGATTGCCGCTGTGGTTCACTTTCAGTCGGGCGCGCCGCTCGATTCCTGGTACACGGCGATCACTTGGCTCGCGATGGTGGCCGCCGTCGGGTACCTGATGGTGAGCACCTGGCGCTTCTACAGTTTCAAAGACATCGATTTCCGTTCCCGCCATCCCTTTCGTCTCATCATATTTATCGCCTTTTTGATCGCCATGGTCTGGCAGTTCTCGCGGCCGACGCTTTTCTGTGTCGCATTGCTCTATATGTTCTCAGGCGTCTTCTGGCGCCTGCAGTGGATTTTCCGCCGTCGCGGCCAGACCCCGCCCCCCACCTATAAGGAGGCTTCACAGACGTCATGAGTAGTCTTTCCAAAGTCACGGCATCGTCTCCTTCCGCTTCTGCCCGCGGACAACTCTTCCGCGCGGCCATCGTGGGTGCGGCTTCGCTTAAAGGGAAGGAGGTCGCCGAAATGCTTAACGAGCGTAACTTCCCGGCTGTGGATGTGCGCCTCCTCGACGATGACGAATCGATCGGCCAGCTGGAAGCGACCGGCGACGAAATTAATTTCATTCAGAGCGTCCGTGCCGAGCAGTTCACCCACATTGACTTCACATTTTTCGCGGCCGATGCGGAGTGCACCCGCCAAAACTGGAAACGTGCCCGCGATGCCGGCAGCGCCATCATTGATCTCTCCGGCGCGTTAGAAGAGGAACCCGGAGCCACCGTGCGCTCTCTCTGGCTGGAGCGCGAGCGCGGTGAGATGTGGCAGCCGGAGTTGCAGCCGGCTCCGTGCATCGTGGCTCATCCTACTGCTGTAGCGTTGGCTTTGCTGTTGCTCCGGGCTCGCAAAGCTGGAGCCATCCGGAGCGCAGTGGCTACGGTTTTCGAACCGGCATCCGAACAGGGACAGAAGGGCATGGACGAGTTGCACCAGCAAACCGTCAACCTGCTCTCGTTTCAGCCTCTTCCTAAGGATGTATTCGATGAGCAGGTGGCTTTCAACATGGTTGCGCGCTATGGGCAGAAATCGCAGTTGGCGCTGGCATCGCTGGAAGCGCGTGTACTCCGCCACTATCTAAAAATTGCCGGAGCGGAAGTGCTTGAACCTTCGTTAATGGTTCTTCAGGCTCCAGTTTTTCACGGCCATGCGCTGGCAATTTTCCTGGAGATGGAGCAGGTGGCCGATCCGGAAAGATTGTCGCAAGCTCTCGCTGGAGATCACGTCACGCTGTCCGGGCCCGAAGACGAGGCGCAGCCCAGCAACGTGAACACTGCGGGCCAGCCCAATATCCTGGTTTCGCTAAAGAAGGATGCGGTCCGCCCCAACGGGATCTGGTTGTGGGTAGCCGTTGATAACCTGCGGATTGCTGCCATGACAGCGGTGGAGTGCGCTGAGAGCATGATCCCGACCCGCCCGCTGGGAAAAATCCAATGAAGGCCGGCCGGTTCGCGTTGCTGGCCTTGATCGTTCTTTTGTGGATCATGGCCAGTGCCGGTTGCGGATACCACACGGCTGGCCATGCGGTTCAGCTTCCGGAAAACGTTAAGACTATCGCCGTTCCAGCTTTCGTAAACGACACCAATACTTACCGCATCGAACAACTGCTCACCGCCTCCGTGGTGCGTGAGTTCACTACGCGCACGCACTATCACATTCTCAATGATCCCAGCGAAGCGGCCGATGCCACCCTGCGCGGCATCGTGGTTTCCGCCTCTTCGACGCCGCTTACTTACAATTCCGCAACCGGACAAGCCGCTAGCGTTTTGGTGGTCGTGAGCATGCGGGTAGAGCTCAGTGATCGCCAGGGAAAAGTACTCTACCAGAATCCTTCATATCTATTTCGCGAGCAATACGAAGTCTCGCAGGATCTGGCCAGCTTTTTTGAGGAAGACTCGCCCGCCTTCCGTCGTCTGTCGCAAGATTTTGCTCGTACCCTGGTCTCTAACATTCTGGAGGGCTTCTAGATGCTAGAGTTTAAAGTGGTCGGCGTCGCAACCGGCGAGATTTCCAGGTGAGATTTTGATGCGTGCTTTTGCCCAAGCCGAACGCTTTGTCAGCGAACTGGAGTCGCGCAAGCTGCGTGCGGCTTATGTGTTCGTCGGTGACGAAGCTTTCTTCCGCAAGCGCTTTCGCGACGCCATCATCGAGCACCTGGTCTCGCCTGATCTCCGCGACTTCAGCTTTTTCGAGTTCGATCTCGCGGAAAACGATCTCGCCGAAGTTCTCGACCGCGCCCGCACGCCCTCGTTGATGGCGCCGTTTCAAGTGTTCTTTGTGCGCGGCGTGAAAACACTTTTCGGCCGCGGCTCGAACGAAGAAAAACTGGCCGCCATCGAAGACTATTGCAAGAACCCGAATCCCGATGCGCTGATCGTTTTCGTTGCCGACCACATTAGCATTCCCGCCGATGTCCGCCGCATCGAGATGCAGGATAAAGAACGTTACCAGCGCATCCGCGAAAGCATGGGTCAGTTCTGCGGCATCGTCGAACTGGCTCGCGTGGAAGAAGGCGAAGCCGTCCGCTGGATTTCCGACTACTGCACCAGCCGCGATGTGCCAGTGAAAATCGATCCCGACGGCGCCCGTGAGCTTGTCGACGCCCTCGGCGGCGACATGATGATGATCTCCAACGAACTGGAGAAGCTCATGCTCTACGTCGGCGCCCGCAACCGCATTACGCTCGGCGACGTGGAAACCATGGTGCTCGCCGCCAAGCAGCGCTCTCTGTACGAACTCACCGATGCGATCTCGGCCAAAGACCGCGTGCGCGCTCTCGAAGTGCTCGATGCGATCCTGTCTTCAGGCGACGGCGAGGAAGCCGCCATCGGCCACATCTACATGCTGGCCAAAACTTTTCGCCAGATGCTCGTCATTCTTGAACGCAACGTGCGCGACCAGCGCATGCTCTGGGCTGCACTGTGGCAGGGCTTCCGCGTCCCTCCCTTCGCCGCCGATGACATCATCAAGCAAGCCCGCCGCTACAAATCGCGCCGCGATCTGACGCGCGCGATCCGCCTGGTTGCCAAGGCCGATCTTGCCTTGCGCTCGAACCCAGTGAGCAAACGCATGGTGCTGGAACGTCTTGTGATGGATCTTACGACGGAGCCGAAGCTGGAAGCGCCGGGATGGATGCAGGAACAGTTGCCGGTTTAGGCTCTTTTCAGCCTCGGCGGGTTGAACATTCTGCTCTCAATCTACGTATTTCTACACCGAACAACATGATCTGGAAATACCTCTTCGAAGGCCCCTGGATCGTTATCATGGCGTATTGGCTGCTGGCCGCTCTGAAGACGCAACGCACTCGGAGAAAAGAGCCGTTCGCCTGGCGCTACGGAATCGTGTTCGTCGAAGTCATCGGCTTTACGCTGATATTCGATGGCGATGCCGATATCGGAGTTTTCGGCCACAAGGTGTTCCCGCGCATTTTTGGTATTACCGTCGTTGGCATCATCCTCATCTGGGCGGGGATCGCGCTGGCAATCTGGGCGCGATGGCATCTCGGCCAATACTGGAGTGGACGGATCACGATTAAGGAAGACCACAAGCTGATCCGCACCGGCCCTTATGCCCGCCTTCGCCACCCGATTTATTCCGGACTCGACTTGGCCGCGATCGGCTCGGCGCTCGCCATCGATCATTGGCGCTGCGTGGCCGGAGTCTGCGTGATTATTCTTGGCTTTTGCGTGAAGGCGAAAAGAGAGGAAGCCATGCTAAGCACGCAGTTCGGGGAGGATTTCGAGGGGTATCGCCGACAGACGGGATTCCTGTTGCCGAGGTTTTGGTAAAAAGAGTCGAATGGCAGACTCTTGCAAGCCTGCCATTCCGGTTCCAAGCGAAGGGCTAAAGGCCAAACCCTACTTCATCGCATTAACGCGAACGCCCAGCCGAGACTTGTACCGCGCCGCCGTATTCTCGTGCAGCGTGCCCTTCTGGATTGCCTTGTCGAGCGCAGAGACAGTCGCGCGATAGGTCTGCTCGGCGGCTTTCTTGTCACCCTTTTCGATAGTCTCGCGCAGAGTGCGCAGCGTGGTGCGCAGGCGGGAGGTGTTGGTGCGATTGGTGGCTGTGCGCTTTACAGTCTGACGAGCGCGTTTGAGCGCCGATTGATGATTTGCCATGTCTGCTTCGTTACCTTCGTGTGCTCAGTGAGATGTTCCGGTGGGTACCGAATTACTTATTATAGGGGAGCAAGTCTTGACCGGTCAAACACATGGCAACGCCCACAATCCCGGATCCGCTGGCGCGTTTGAAAGTCCTGCTCGATTCCTCCACTCCGATTGTCGCGGTAGAGACCGTCGAGGAAGTCCGCGCGGTTCGCCTGGTGCGCGCAGCTTGCGCTGCCTTAAACCTGGCGGCGTTCGAGTGGACGATTGCCAGCGGCCTAGTCCGCTGCGGCAGCGATGTAGGTGAATTAGTCCCTGATGGCTTGGAGTCGGCCTCACCACACGGTGCCGCCACTCAGCAATCGCTGGCTAACTTGAAAGCTATCTATAACAGTCAGGAACCGGCCCAGATGCTGGCCAACCTAGAGGCAATTTCCATCGGCGCAGCATTCATTCTGAAGGACCTGCACCGGCATATGGACGAGCCGGTCGTCGTCCGGCGTCTGCGCGATGTTGGGCAAAAATTCTCTGAGAACCGGCGCACCATCATTATCACCTCGCCGAAAATCGAGATTCCTCCTGAGCTGCGAGGATTGGTGGAGTTTCTCGAACTCCCTCTTCCCGACCGGCGGCGTTTGCGCCAGATTATCGATGAGGTCGTCGTCCGCATTTCAAGGGATCACACCTTGCAGCGGAAGCTCGACGCCAAGGGATACGAGGCGGTGGTGGAAAGCCTTCGCGGCTTGACGGAGGAGGAAGCGGAGCGTGCCCTATCGCAAGCTCTGGTAGCGCGGTATGCGCTGGCCCCTGAAATTTCGGGGGATGTACTCGAAGCCAAGAAATCTCTGCTCCGGCGCTCTGAAATGCTGGAGTTCGTGGAGGCGAGCGAGACTTTTTCCAGCGTCGGCGGAATGGATAATCTGAAGCTTTGGCTCGCTCAGCGGCGTGGTTCATGGGAAGACTCAGCCCGCGAGTTCGGTTTGGAACCCCCGCACGGCGTAATCATCCTGGGTGTTCAGGGATGCGGGAAATCGCTATGCGCACGGACTGTGGCAGGAGAGTGGAATCTCCCACTCGTAAAATTTGACACCGCGGCGATCTACGACAAATACATTGGCGAAACCGAAAAGCGAATTCGGAAGGTTTTCGCAGTTGCGGAAGGACTGGCACCATGCATCCTCTGGATCGATGAATTGGAGAAAGTATTTGCCGGCAGCGGACCAGATTCGGCTTCAGTCGATGCAGGGGTCTCTTCGCGCCTGCTGGCGTCGTTCCTTTCCTGGATGCAGGACCGCAAAGCACCTGTATTCGTGGTCGCCACCTGCAACAATGTGACCGCGTTGCCGCCGGAGTTGATCCGCAAGGGCCGCTTTGACGAACTCTTCTTTGTCGATCTGCCAACCCAGGCGGAGCGCAAGCAAATCTTCTCGATCCAACTGGCGAAGCGGAAACGCAATCCCGCGGACTTTGACCTCGACAAAATTGACGCCGCTGCAAAAGGTTACTCCGGCGCGGAAATCGATGCCGCCGGCCAGACGGCGCTTTATGCGGCCTTCTCGGGCAAAAAGGCGCTAACGACCCAGTTGTTGCTGGATGCTCTGGCGCAGACCGTGCCGCTCTCAGTTACCCGGGCGGAAGAAATCGATGCCCTGCGCGGGTGGGCGAGGACACGAGCCGTGCCCGCATCGGCCGGGGAAAGCAGTCACCATTGACTCCCACCCCGCCGCGGGGTACGCTTTAGGTAATGGTAGTGACCTGCCCTCTGGGCATGAGCATCCCGATTGGTCCCGTCTCGAAGCGTAATCCTGTTTTGTCTAAGAAGTGGCTGCGGCAGCATTTCTGTGTCTATCCATTTTTGCGTCTAGCAAAGAGATTGAATGAAGAAAAGCATCGGGATTAGTCCCAACATCGAGACCTTGTTTGGCACGCGCGATGAGAATGTGCGTGTCCTCGAAGATGGCCTGAACGTTACCATCGACTTGCGTTCGAACGCCATCGAACTAGAAGGCGCGGCGCGCGACGTGACTCGCGCCGAGCAGGTGTTTGCCGATTATGAAAGCCTGCAGCGCTCCGGCTATAGCTTTAACAACGGTGACCTCAACAGCATGCTGCGCGTGCTCACCGCCGATTCGACGGCGACGTTGCGCGGACTTGCCGACGCTGGCCGCCAGCGTTCGCTCGGACGCCGCATGGTGCAGCCGAAGAGCGTGAATCAGCGCCGTTATGTGGAAGCGATCGAGAAGCACGACATGGTTTTTGGTATTGGCCCGGCGGGCACGGGCAAGACGTATCTCGCCGTGGCGATGGCGATTTCCGCGCTGCTGGCGAAGCGCGTGAACCGCATCATCCTGGCGCGTCCGGCGGTGGAAGCGGGCGAGCGCCTGGGATTTTTGCCGGGCACGTTGCAGGACAAAATCGATCCTTACCTGCGTCCGTTGTACGACGCGCTATATGACATGCTCGAACCGGAAAAGGTCGATCGCTATCTGGAGAAAAATGTCATCGAGATTGCGCCCATCGCCTTCATGCGCGGCCGTACGTTGAACGATTCGTTTGTGATTCTTGACGAAGCGCAGAACACGACTTCGGAACAGATGAAAATGTTCGTCACCCGTCTCGGATTCAATTCCAAAGCGGTCATTACCGGGGACATCACGCAGATCGACTTGCCCAATGCGCGCCGCAGCGGTCTGCTGGAAGCGATCGATATTCTGAAACGGGTGGAAGGTTTGACGTTCGTTCACTTCGACGAATCCGATGTGGTACGGCATCACCTGGTGCAACGCATCATCCGCGCATACGACGAGCACAGAACGCACGTTGCCGAGCAGCAGATGCTATTGCTGGCAGGCGGGAAAAGCGTGGATACCAAAAGCCCCGAGGCGACTAACTCAAACGACAGGCCCAGAGAAGCTTCGGGAGAATAAAATCGCAGTCAGGCGGGGAGGGCTGAAACCAGGCCCTCCTGTTTATTTTTGCGAAATGTTTCGTTGCTGATTTGACTAGTAAAGACCGACTGGAAGATCGACAGGCAAAGATCGACTGGAGCAGGTTGGTTATTCTCTCAAAAAGAATCGCGGGGCTGAGCCCGTCAACCCTCGAGCGTTTTGTCTTGCGGGCGCGGCGAGCGGTCCATTTGCGGGGCACGGTGAATGTGTTGGTGACAAATAGTTCTGAGTTGCGCTCTCTCAACCGGCGATTTCGGAAAAAAGACAAGCCCACGGACGTACTGTCGTTTCCATCGCCGCGGGCTGCACGCGGCAAAGTGGCGCGCGCTGCCGGGGACGTGGCAATTTCCTTCGATATTGCGCGAGAGAACGCGAGAAAGCTGGGGCATTCCGTTTCGGGCGAGGTGAAAATTCTGGCGCTGCACGGCATCTTGCATCTGGCGGGCTTCGATCACGAGCGCGATAATGGCGAGATGGCGCGCCAGGAGAGCCGGTTGCGACGACAGTTGAAATTGGATTCAGGTCTGATCGAGCGGGCCGAGTCCCGTCCCCGTATCTCGGCCGCTAAAACGCGCGGAAATCGCCTGTCCAGCGCGAGGCGGAGAACACCATGAATTGGGCGCTTGCACTCGCGCTATGTCCGCTCCTGGCTTTATTGGCGTTGGCTTCTTACGTCGATCGCGTCTACCAGGAGATGGGCAAATTTCTTTCGCGCGACTTTCAGGACAACATCGACGTCTTCGAGCAAAAGGTTGAGCCCAGCCTGCGCGTCGGCCGCGCCCGCGCGTCGCTCTCCATGGCCGTGCTCAAGCAGTTGACCACTGCAACCATAGCCTTGCTGGTGGGCTACGCGGTCTTCGGCGATCAACTTTGGAGCGTCTACGAAATTCTGCAGGCGGCCATCAGCCTGATTCTGATCATCATCGTCTTCAACCAGTTTCTGCCGTTTGTTTTCTTCTCGCGCACCAACGGCGCATGGCTTATCCGCTGGACGTGGTTGCTGACCGGTCTGATTTATCTGGTGCTGCCTGTCACCATCGTTCTCGGCTTCCTGCAGTCGGTGGCTTCGCTTACTCGCCAGAACACTAGCGAGCAACCGGAAAGCGCAGCCGAGGCCGTGGATGCGTTGATTGAAGCGGGACAGGAAGAAGGCATTATCCAGGAGGGTGACCGCGACTTGATTCAATCGGTGGTGGAGTTCAGTGGCAAGACGGTGCGCGAAGCCATGAAGCCGCGTCCCGATATGTTTGCCGTACCGGTGGAAACCACGGTCGAACGTTTCATCCAGATGCTCGGCGAGAAGCACTACTCCCGCGTTCCGGTTTATGAGGACAGCATCCACAACATCAAAGGCATCGTCTACGCGCAGGACGTGCTGCAGGTGCCGGACAGCGAAGCCTCCAAGCGCACGCTCGCAACCCTGATGCGGCGCGACGTCTATTTCGTTCCTGAGAGCAAACTGGGCAGCGATCTTCTGCGCGAGATGCAGAAAAATAATATTCGCATGGCAATTGTGGTCGATGAATATGGTGGCGTGGCCGGCCTGGTGACGATTGAAGATTTGGTGGAAGAAATCGTCGGCGAAATCCGGGACGAGCGCGAGAAGCCGGAGATCGTCAGGGAGAACGATCAGTCATTCATCGTCTCCGGAGGGATGGATGTGGATCGTCTCGCCGAACTATTCGGCACCAAACCGGAGGGTAGGGAATCCGCGACTGTCGCAGGTTTAGTGAGCGAACTTGCAGGTCATATCCCGCGCAAAGGCGAAACCGTGGACGATGAAGGCCTGCGCTTCGAAGTTCTGGAGTCAACCGACCGCAAGGTCGAGCGCGTAAGAATCACCGCTGTGCAGCCACGGCAGTTGAAACTGATATGAAGTGGGCTTCGGGCTTCGGCTTTCAGGCTTCAGCCAAGCCAACACCCTGATATAGTCGGGATGCGGCCCTAGGCTGTGAGTCATGGGTTTCGCTTTTTGCCGAAGCCCGATAGCTGAAGCCCGAAGCCCGATCCTATGCCCTTTCGCTCCGGTTTTGTCTGCATTCTCGGCCGTCCTAACGCTGGCAAGTCCACCCTGCTCAACGCGCTTGTGGGCGAAAAGCTCGCGATCATCTCACCCAAGCCGCAGACCACGCGCAACAGGATTCAAGGCGTCATCAATCTGGCCAAAGCAAAAGGTCAGAGCGGCGCACAGATCGTCCTGATCGACACTCCCGGCGTGCATAAACCGGATAGCTCTCTCGGGCGGAAAATGATGGTCGAAGTCCGTGAAGCATTGGAAGGCTGCGATCTTGTACTGCTAATCATGGATGCGACTCGCAAACTCGATCAACGCGACGAGTTCGCGATTCAAATGCTGAAGCATTCTCCGGCCAAAGTCAGCCTCGTCCTTAACAAAGTTGATCTGTTGCGCGGTGGAAAGAGCAAGCTGTTGCCGTTGATCGAGGAATATAAAAAGCTGCATTCATTTCACGACATCATTCCGATTTCCGCATTGAAGCGCGATGGCCTCGACATCCTGCTCAAGCAAGTAACGGCCGCCCTACCTGCGGGTCCACCTTATTTTCCTCCGGACCATGTCACCGACCAGCCGGCGCGCTTCATGGCTGCGGAGATTATTCGCGAGCGTGTGCTACTAGAAACCGAGGAAGAACTGCCCTACGCAACTACCGTGATCGTTGAGAACTTTGAGGAGGGTTCGAAACTCACACGCATTTCCGCTACGATCTACTGCGAGCGCGAAGGCCAGAAGGGTATCCTGATCGGCAAGAAAGGACAGATGCTGAAGCGCATTGGCACTTCGGCGCGCCTGCAAATCGAGCGCATGTTAGGGATGAAAGTCTTTCTCGAACTTTACGTCAAGGTACAACCCAACTGGCGCGAATCGCGTGGGTTTGTGGAAGAACTTGACTGGAGAAGACAGTTGCAGCATCTGACAGGAGGGCAGGTCGAACCTGAAAAGGCGCTGCCGGAAACGAAGCGGACGAAAATTCCCTGAGCGCCGAACTTTATATCGGTTTGCTAAGTTTGTCGTTCTGTGGGTTACCAGCTAGAATCAACTAACCGCGACCTTGCATCGCAAACAACGAGCCTAAACATGCCACCGGCGGATTCTCCCGACCAACCTCTTCCCGGAAAAGATTTTGATCCAGATAAGCTGAATTTGCTTTTGCGCGTGACCCTTTCCGCCGATCGCAAAGCAGTGGACCCGGTCGTACAAGAAGTGATGGCCGTGGTTCGCCAAATGAAGGGTGTCGACGGCAAGGAAGATGCGATCGAGCTATCGCTGCAGGAGGCGCTGGCCAATGCTGTAATCCACGGCGCCAAGGAAGATCCCACCAAGACAGTCGAATGCCTGGTGAGCAACGATGATGAACGTGGCGTGCTGATTGTGGTGCGGGATCCGGGTGCTGGTTTTACGCCCGCTGCCATACCCAGTTGTACGGTCGGAGAGAACGTCTATTCCAATCATGGGCGCGGAATTTTTCTCATCAACCAGCTCATGGACAGTGTGGAGTTCAGAAAAAACGGCACGGAAATCCACATGGTAAAGCGATAAAGACGATCTCCACTGCTTTTGTATTCATTCCTTTGCGGCAATGCCCAGCGCTTTCATCTTGCGATAAAGATGACTGCGCTCCAGTCCCAGCACCTCGGCGGCGCGGGTCACATTGCCGTGGTTCTCGTCGAGTTTCTTGAGAATAAAATCGCGTTCGTAGGCGTCCCGCGCCTGCTGCAGTGTCGAGAACTCTTTCCGCGCCGTGCGCCGATGTCCGTCGCGATATACCAGCGGTGGCAGATGCTTGCGATCAAGACGCGCCGTCATGGGATTCATAATCACAATCCGCTCGATCACATTGCGCAGCTCGCGTACGTTCCCCGGCCACGAATAGCGCATGAGAGCATCGATCGCATCGTCCGTAATCTCACGTGGACGGCGTCCATAGGTGGCGGCGAGGTCTTTTAGAAAGTGGCGCGCAAACAGCGGAATGTCCTCTTTTCGGTCGCGCAGCGGCGGCACGAAAAAGGGAATCACGTTGAGCCGGTAAAACAGGTCTTCGCGAAAATTTCCACGCGAGATTTCTTCTTCCAGATCTTTGTTCGTCGAAGCGATGATGCGCGCATCCACTGAGATGGTTTCGTCACCGCCGAGCGGCGCAACCCGCTGCTCCTCGAGCGTGCGCAGCACCTTCGACTGCGTCTTCAGGCTCATGTCGCCCACTTCGTCGAGAAACAGCGTTCCGCCGCTCGCCTTCTGAAACTTGCCTTCTTTGTGAACCGCCGCTCCCGGGAACGATCCCTTGTAATGGCCGAACAACTCGCTCTCGATAAGGTCTTCGGGAATCGCCGCGCAATTGACCTCGACAAAAGTCTCATCCTTGCGCAGGCTCTGCGCATGGATCGCATGGGCCACCAATTCCTTTCCCGTCCCCGACTCACCATAGATGAGCACGCGGCCGTTGGTGGGCGCCATCAATCCGATCTGCTGCCGCAGCGCCTTCATCGGAATACTGTCGCCCACAATCGCACTCTTCGCGTGGAGCTGCTTCCTCAGGTCGACATTCTCGTGCCGCAGCTTCTTGGATTCGATCGCGTTCTTCACCACGATCAGCGTCCTGTCGATGGACAGTGGCTTCTCCAGGAAGTCAAAGGCACCAAGTTTCGTGGCCCGCACCGCGGTTTCGATCGTGCCGTGGCCCGAGATCATGATCACTTCAGGCGGGTTGTCGAGTTCACGGATTCGTTCCAGCGTCTCCAGGCCATCGATGCCGGGCAGCCAGATATCGAGCAACACTACTTCGTAGCTGTGCTCGCGTCGGAGGAGTTTGAGGCATTCTTCTCCACTCTCGACCGTCGCGGTCTCGTACTCTTCGTCCGTCAGTACTCCCTGTAACGATTCGCGGATGCCGGTTTCGTCGTCGACGATGAGAATTTTATGCATGCTGAACCGTGGCGACGGCTAGCGCGGGTTCGGATACCACCGGCAGTTCCACGATGAATCGCGATCCCACTGGCTGGTTTTCTTCCACGCGGATCGACCCATGATGCTCTTCAATCACCCGGCTCACAATGGCGAGACCCAGCCCGGTTCCACGCTTTCTGGTGGAAAAATATGGCAGAAAGAGCCTTTCTTTTAACTCGCGCGTTACGCCATGCCCGGTATCCGCAATGGTAATCTCGACCGCGTCGCGGCTGGCCACCAGCGTTGTTGAAATCTGTATCTCGCGCACTAGGGAGTCTTGCATTGCCTCGGCAGCGTTGTCCACGAGGTTGGCGACCGCTCGCTTAATGGCTTCCGCATCCGCCATTACTTTCGGCAGATCGGGAGATAGCAACTTATGCAACCCGATGCCATCGAGTCTCCCATTGAACATGGAAAGCGCGCTCTCGATGACCTCGTTGATATCGGCAGGATGCGGGTGGGACGCAGGGAAGCGCGCCAGTGCAGAGAAATCGTCCACCAATCGCCGCACGGTCTCGACCGCGCTGGCGATTGTCTCGGCACAGGAACGAAAAACCTCCAACGACGCTTTATCCGGCGGCGTAGCTCGTTCCAGATGCCGCTGAATCCGTTCCGCCGAGAGCGCAATGGGTGTAAGCGGATTTTTGATTTCATGCGCCACACGCCGCGCCACCTCGCGCCAGGCGGCCTGTTTCTGTGCCTTCAGAAGATCAGAGAGATCTTCGAACACCACCACATATCCCGAGCGCTGGCCCTGATGCCGCAGAGTTGCCACTGTGACCGCCACGTTCAGCGACGCGCGCTGCAGCGGCATTTCCATTTGGCTGGTAGTCATGCCCATGCGGTCGGCGCGGCGCAGCAGTGGTTCCAGATCTTCCAGCACTTCCGGCGGAAATACCTCTGCCAGCCGCGCCCCGTGCAGCACATGCTGCCCTTCCGCATAGCCTTCCGGATGGAACATGCGCAGAAGGGCATGATTGGCATGAGTTACGCAACGGCCGCCGTCGAGTGACAGCACGCCTGTCGGGATGCTTTCGAGGATGGTCTCCATCTGGCGGCGGCGCTGGTCGAGTTCGGCATTGGCAGCATTCGCATCGCGGCTGGAAGCCTCAAGTTGCCGTCGGCTGGTTTCCAGTTCCTCCGCCATCCGATTGAATGAGCGAACGAGATCCCCGATTTCATCTGCAGCACTCACGTCGATCCGGTAGTCAAAACGCCCACGGGAGATTTCCTGGGTTGCCTCGGCCAAGGCGGCCAACGGACGGGTTACCGCTTTCGAAAGAAACAGCGCCAGCCAGGTGCTCACAAACAACACCATCATCGTCAGCAACAGAAGCAGGCCCATGTAGGTTTGGCGAACGTGTTTGCGTTCGAGGCTTAGCTGAAGATACCGTTGCTGGCTGGCTTCAATCTGTCTGACTGTCTTTGAGAACTCCGGTGGCAGCGGCATCGCCACCAGAATCACACCGTCCTGCCCAACGGCAGCGCTGCCCAGCGTGTACTCGGTTTGCTCCCAGGTGAAAGTTGCCGGTTGCCCTGCGTCCGCCTGCGCCATCGGCAGCCTCGACTTCAATACCGGCCACGGCGCCGGAACACCAAGGCTGGCTTCGGCAATTCCGTTTTCTATTGCGAGGACAAATCCTCCTTGCAAGGTGGATTCGTGTTCGCGAAACTCCTCAACCGCTGCAGAAAACCCATGACCCTCAAAGGCGCGCTGCGTCTCCGGCGCTGCCGCAATGGCAGCGGCCTCCGAGCGCGCATTTTGTGCGGCGTAGCTGGCCAGCAGAGAAGCCATAGCATCGGTATCCGCGCGAACTTCCTCTACGGGCGTCGAGAACCATTTGTCGATCGAACGGTTCATCAGTCCGTAAGCGAACCAATACATCACCATCACCGGAACAAACGACAGGAGCAGAGCTCCCACCACCATGCGCGTGCGGAACTTCGACCCCAGCACGCCCAGTCGGCGTTCGGCAAGCAACTTGAGCAGATTGCGCGCCAGCACAAAAGTGAGCGCAACAAACAGAAGGGAAATCAGCAGTGAAAGCGCATAAAAAACCACTGTCTGCTGGTTGGTGCCGGGACGCAGCATGGTTTCGTTAAACGCAGTCTGCGAAACCAGGATCGCGAGCAGCAGAAAAACCGCCACCGTCAACAGAATAATCGCCCGCTTGCGATTGGAAGTTTTAGGGGCTCGGGTTGGAACGGTCTGCGTCACGAGAATCGGTAGTCCATCCAGGCAGTTCAGTTGGGGCTTGCAAGCCTCGGATGGGCCGGCAGTCATTATAGATGCAGATCTACCAGCGAGGCCTCAAAGCTCCCGGCGGATATTCCCAAGGCAGATCAATGAGTCGCGGGCCTTCCCGCCGATAGCTCTTCTAATATTGCGCGCCAGGCTGGCTTGGGGCGGTACGCTCGATCGAAGGGCAGCGCCCGCCCTCGACTGCCGTGCGAGTGCGATCCAATCCACGAGTACTTATCTGTAAATCCCCACGTTTGGATCGCGGTGCATCCGGGATTATTAAGACACGCCCGCACGATCTCGCGATAGATTTCGGCTTGCCGGTTCAAATTGTCGAGATGAAGCTGATCATCGGCTTCTACCGGCAGAGAAACGTCCAGCTCCGTGATGTGAACCTGCACGCCAAGCGCCGTAAGCCGCGCGATGTTTTCGCCGATCGCGCGCGTATCCGCCTTGAGCTTGGGAATGTGCAGTTGCAGTCCCACTCCATCGATAGGAATACCGCGGCGCTTGAAATCCTTGACCATTGCGTAGATCGAATCCGACTTGCGATTCGTCCCCTCGCCTTCGGCCTCGTTGTAAAACAGCAGCGCCTTCGGATCTGCCTTATGCGCCCACCGAAGCACTTGCTCGATATAAGCCGTTCCCCGCAGTGAGAGCCCGATGCCGGGCTGGTTATACCAGAGAGAATCCCGAACGTTTCCATTCTCATCCAGAGCCTCATTGACTACATCCCACGCGAACACTTCGCCCGAAAAATGCTTCATCACCCGGTTAATGTGTTCATGTAAAAGCCGCGACAACTGCCGCGTGGTGAACTGGCTCTGCGTCAGCCAATGCGGATTGTCACGGCCCCACACCAGGCAATGTCCGCGAACCTTCATCTGATGGCTTTGCGCGAAGCGTACCAGTTCTTCGGCCTGCCGAAAGTCGTAGGTGCTTCTATCAGGCCGCAGCACCCACCACTTCATTGCATCTTCCGCCTCCACCATATTGAATTCGCGCGCCAGGGTAGAAGCATATGCGGCCTCCGAGAGTTGTGAGGGACGGACGGCCGTGCCGATCAGCAAACCCGCATTGTCCGCCTCCTCCCGCAGCGATTGAGCGCAGCAGAAAGAAGTCATCACAAGCCCGAAAGTTGCGACCCTCCATAAATGTTTAGACAAGAAACCGTCCTTGGAAAGTTATTTGAGGAAACCTCAACAAGGCTCAAGACCTTAGACCTGGCACCTACCTGTAGTTAGCCCCCGGCAGGAACCTCTGTAAAGGGCATTCGTCACACCGTGCCTGTGATTTTCTGCAATAGTTCTTGCCCACGCCCACAATAAGTCCGTGCATCTCGTTGTAAACCTGTGTCAGAGCCGTACGCTTCGCTGCACTCACTCGCGAAGGCTGATGCGCCGTTCCGGGAAATCCCGACACCAATGGTTGATTCTCAATCTTGCCCGAACTGTTGACGGACTCCGCTACCGGTGCCAGCGCTCGCTCAAACAGCTCCCGAATTTCCTCGTATGAGGCTTTCTCCGGCAGAATCTCATGGCGAGCCAGAATGCGCCGCGTATAAGCATCCACTACAAATACCGGATGATTCCCGGCATAGAGCAAGATGGAATCGGCCGTTTCAGGGCCGATTCCGTCCAGATCGAGAAGCTCTTCTCGAAGCTCCTCGGTGGGGCGCGCCAGCAATTTGGTCAGAGACCCACTGTATCGCCGATCCAGATAGGCGACAAAAGCTTTTAGCCGCTTGGCTTTCTGCCGGAAATAGCCTGCAGGAAGAATCAGTCGCTCGAGCTCAGTCAGCGGTACCCGGCGAATACCGGCCAAGCTAAGCAACCCCGCCCCGCGAAGATTCGCCAACGCCTTCTCCACATTCGTCCACGCTGTGTTCTGCGTTAGATAAGCTCCCACGATCATCTCGAAACGCGATTCCGCTGGCCACCAATTCTGCGGTCCCCAACTACGGAATAGCACGTGGTAGTAGCTTCGAATCTGCTCTTGTTGTGAATCAACCGGCAAAGTAACAACTCCTCATCGACGAGTCTACGCCGCTCGCAACCGGCCCAGCCGTGATGGTCCGCGCCCACCCTGGAACTTACCGAGGTGCATGTACCTCCAGCCCACGATTCGCGTTTTGCTGGAAGAAAAGCGCATCTGGCGCGGGTTCTGAAAGACCGCCTGCTATGTGTTTGGAACTGTGGCAGGTCCAAGTACTACGGTAACTGGTCAGGTAATCGACTTGCTGTGACAATTTGTGTCACCACAAAGACATTGCTCTTCTCCCAAAACAAAAGCAGCGCTTTGTGCGAAATGCCGTGGCATTGTCCGGCATCGTTCCACTCAGTGGATAGGAGATCGACGTATGTCTCAACGGCTGGGTGACCTTCTCGTCAAAGAGAAGATCATTACCCCAGAGCAGTTGGAACAAGCGACTAAGGCGCAGAAGGAGCAGAACAGCCGCCTGGGTTCTGCCTTGGTGAAGCTCGGCTTCCTCACGGATGAGGACGTCACCAATTTTCTCTCCCGCCAATATGGCGTTCCCGCCATCAACCTCTCTTATTTTGAAATTGACCCCGCTGTTGTCAAACTGATTCCATTCGAAACCGCGAAGCGCTACCAGATTCTTCCTCTCAGCCGCGTGGGCGCGTCGCTCACCATTGCGATGGTCGACCCCACCAACGTTTTCGCGATGGACGATATCAAGTTCATGACCGGCTTCAACATCGAGCCGGTGGTCGCATCCGAAAGCTCCATTCTGGCGGGCATCGATAAAGCCTACGGCGCGACCAAAGAAAAAGAAGAAGATCTGGAAACCGTGATGCAGTCGATGTCGGAATTGAACGACTCCGATGTCGAAGTGCAGGCCGAAGCGCAGGAAATGGAGCTCGCGCAGCTAGAGAAAGCTGCTGACGAAGCTCCGGTAGTCAAGCTGGTGAACCTGATTCTTACCGACGCGGTCAAGCGGGGCGCCAGCGATATTCACATCGAGCCTTACGAAAAAGAGTTCCGCGTGCGCTTCCGTATTGACGGCGTGCTGCAATCGATCATGTCGCCGCCGCTCAAACTCAAGGATGCCATCACCTCCCGCCTGAAAATCATGGCGAAGTTAGACATCAGCGAGAAGCGCCTGCCGCAAGACGGCCGCATCATGTTGAAGATGAACATCGGCGGACGCAAAAAACAGCTCGACTTCCGTGTCAGCACGCTGCCTGTGCTGTGGGGCGAAAAGATCGTGCTACGCTTGCTCGACAAAGAAAATCTGCGCCTCGATATGACCAAGCTGGGCTTTGAAGCCGAATCTCTGGTCAAGTTCGAGAAAGCCATTCTCAAGCCTTACGGCATGGTGCTGGTCACCGGCCCCACGGGATCAGGAAAAACCAACACCCTATATTCATCGATTTCACGCTTGAACCAGCCCGATACCAACATCATGACGGCCGAAGATCCGGTCGAATTTCAGTTGGGCGGCGTTAACCAGGTGCAGATGAAAGAGCAGATCGGACTGAATTTCGCTGCCGCTCTGCGATCTTTCTTGCGTCAGGATCCCAACATCATTCTGGTCGGCGAAATCCGCGATTTCGAAACCGCGGAAATCGCCATCAAAGCCGCGCTCACCGGCCACTTGGTGCTTTCCACCTTGCATACGAACGGAGCGCCCGAAACTATTACCCGTTTGATGAACATGGGTATCGAGCCCTTCCTGGTGGCCACTTCGGTTCACTTGATCTGCGCTCAGCGTCTGATCCGGCGAATCTGCAAGGACTGCACGGAGGTCGTCGAAGTTCCGGTGCAGACATTGATCGAAGAAGGGTTCTCGCCGGAAGAAGCCAAGACCGTCAAGATCCAAAAAGGCAAGGGATGCGGAGTTTGCAACAACACTGGCTACAAGGGCCGGTGTGGTTTGTATGAAGTTATGGAAGTGGATGACGAAATCAGAGAACTGGTTCTAGTGGGTGCCTCGGCAGTTGAACTGAAAAAGAAAGCGATTGAGCGCGGCATGATCACTCTGCGTCGCAGCGGGTTGATCAAGGTCGCGGCGGGCATGACTACACTCGAGGAAGTTGCCCGCGAAACAATTCACTGATTGCGATGAACCGATTAGCGAGTTAGGGGAATAAAAATATGGGTTTGTCCTTAAGCGATTTGCTCAAAAGAATGCTGGAGATGAACGGCAGCGATCTCCATATCACCACCAATTCGCCTCCACAGATTCGCGTGCACGGCCACCTCGTGCCGCTCGATCTGCCACAGATGACGCCAGCTGAGACCAAGCAGCTCGCCTATAGCGTCATGACGGACTCGCAGAAGCATCGCTTCGAAGAAAGCCTGGAGCTGGATTTTTCTTTCGGTTTGAAAGGTCTGGCCCGCTTCCGCGCCAACGTTTTCAACCAGCGCGGCGCCTCCGCGGCCGTCTTTCGTCTGATTCCATTCGAGATCAAGTCTTTCAACCAGCTCGGTCTGCCCGCTGTGGTCAGCAAACTCTGCGACAAGCCGCGTGGTCTGGTGCTGGTTACGGGACCGACCGGCTCCGGTAAATCGACCACGCTGGCGGCCATGATCGACAAGATCAACAGCGAACGCCACGATCACATCCTCACCATCGAGGACCCGATCGAGTTCGTGCACATGAATAAGAATTGCCTTGTCAACCAGCGCGAACTGCACGCCGACACCAAGAGCTTTACTGATGCCCTGCGTGCCGCCCTTCGTGAAGATCCGGACGTTGTGCTCATCGGCGAAATGCGTGATTTGGAAACCATCGAGTCTGCATTGCGAATCGCCGAGACCGGTCACTTGACCTTCGGCACGCTGCACACCAATTCTGCAACTTCCACCATTAACCGCATCATCGACGTCTTTCCTGCGCACCAGCAGCCGCAGATTCGCGCCCAGCTTTCAATGGTGCTCGAAGGCGTCATGTGCCAAACCCTTTTGCCAACCATAAACGGCAAGGGCCGCGCCATGATCATGGAAATTCTTGTTCCCAATCCCGCGGTCCGCAACCTGATTCGTGAGGACAAGATTCACCAGGTCTATTCGGCCATGCAGTCGGGACAAGACAAGTACGGAATGCAAACCTTCAACCAGGCATTAGCCACGGCTTACATCGGGAAGCAGGTCACTTTGGAAACTGCGCTGCAGCGCTCCAGCAATCCCGAAGAGCTTCAGGAAATGATCAACCGCGGCGCTACATTAACCAACCGCGGCGGATCGCAGATGGCACGAGGCGCCACGCCATCGAAAGGCTAGAGCAGTGAGGAGCATCGCGAAATAGCAAAGCCCAGCAAGTCGGGCCGCAAGATTATAGAAATTAGCGAGAACCAGTTGAGGAGAAATTAAAACCATGCCAGTCTTTACATTTTCCGGCAAGGACGCAGACGGACAGAAGATTTCCGGGGAGCGGAACGCGCCCAACAAGCAGGCCCTCGGGGCACAATTGCGACGCGAGCGCATCACCCCCGGCTCAATCCGCGAAAAGGGCAAGGAATTTGTCATGCCTACCTTTGGAACAACCAAGGTCAAAGTCAAGGACATCGCAATTTTCTTTCGCCAGTTCTCGGTCATGATCGATGCCGGACTCCCGCTGGTGCAATGTCTGGAAATTCTGGCAGCCAACCAGGAAAACCAGACATTCCAGAAGACGCTCACCGGCGTCCGCACCACCGTAGAAGGCGGCGCGACTCTGGCCAATGCCATGCGCCAGTACCCAACAGTCTTCGACGACCTCACCACAAACATGATTGAAGCAGGTGAAACCGGCGGTATTCTCGACGTCATTCTGCAGCGCCTGGCGATCTACGTAGAAAAGGCTGTTCGCCTCAAGGCCGCCGTCAAATCGGCGTTGATCTATCCGGTCTCAGTCATCAGCCTCGCTACGTTGATTGTCGGCGCCCTGCTCAAGTGGGTTGTGCCCATCTTCTCCAACCTGTTTTCTGGACTGGGCGTCGCCCTGCCTCTTCCCACCCGTATCGTCATGGGATTGAGCGGCTTCGTGCAGAGTTTCTGGTGGGTGGTTATCGGGGGAGTCGTCGGTCTGGTTTTCGGCATCAAGCAGATCAATAAGCATCCGCGAGGTAAGTATTACTTCGATAAGATGCTGCTCAATTTGCCCATCATCGGCAGCCTGTTGCGCAAGATCGCTGTGGGCCGCTTTACCCGCACGCTCGGCACTCTGATTACTTCCGGTGTTCCTATTCTTGAAGGCTTGGCGATCACCGCCAAGACCTCCGGCAACGCTGTGCTGGAAGAAGCGCTGATGAAAGTGCGCAAGGCCATCGAAGAAGGCCGCACCATCGTCGACCCCCTTAGAGAATGCGGAGTGTTTCCCAACATGGTGACCCAGATGATCGGCGTCGGCGAAGCCACCGGCGCGATGGACAGCATGTTGCAGAAGATTGCCGACTTCTACGAAGAAGAAGTGGACGCAGCTACTAAGGATATGTTGGCCATGTTGGAGCCGGCCATCATCGGCCTGCTCGGCGTAACCGTCGGCGGCATCGTGATTTCGCTCTACATGCCGCTGTTCGCCATGATCGCCAAACTGGCTGGGTAAGAAATAAGTTGGTTGGTTAAAGAATAATTCGGTCGGGAGGCCGCGCCTTTTCTGTGTGTCTCCCACCGAGCATGAAAAATCCGCCTGCGCCGGCGGGGAGATTCGGTCGGACGGCCCTAGGCTTCGTCTGAGCGCTTCTTCCGGAACATCGGGACCTCAATGCAATCCACGTTTGACGAGCGAAATTGGCTGGCCTGGCTGGTCAAAGTCCGGATCCTGATCCTGACTTTTCTGCTCGTGATCCAGTTGGCGGTGGCGCGCCTTACGCCTTCACTACTGCCGGTCCGCTTCTTCATCGGCACAATGCTGTTGTGGTACGCCTTCTCGCTTTTCTATACATTCCTGCTGACCATTTGGCAGGAGCATCGGTTGCAGGCGTCCCTGCAGGTCCTCACCGATTTGGTGCTCGTCAGCCTGGTGGTGCATCAGACCGGAGGCTGGGACAGCTCTCTAAACTTTCTCTATCCACTGGCGATTATCGTAGCCGGCATTCTGCTTCCGCGAGTGTGGGCGCATCTGTTTGCCGCTCTCGCCTTCATTCTTTATGGAACTGTTCTTGAACTTAACTACTACGGCGTCGTCAAGTCTTACTGCACAACGCATCCTGACCTGAAGACGCTGCAGGGAATCATTTTCATAAATCTCTTTGCTTTCCTGGCGGTCGCCTACCTGGCCGGCCAACTCGTTGCCAAGTTACGCCAGGCCCGCGTGCAACTGAAACATGCCAGCGGCGCGCTTGAAGATCTTCAGATCCTGCACGAGAATATTATTCAATCCATCAGCAGTGGCTTGATCACCACCGGTCTCGATGGACGCATTACGCTGGTTAACAGCGCGGCGCAGAAACTTCTGGACCGCGCGCCCGGGGATCTGTTGGGAAAACCGGTCACCGGTTTGTTTCTCGACCCGCTGCCTAACGGCGAATCGCAGACCCACGCAGAAGTCCGCTTCGACACGACAGGAACGTTCCGCAAAACGGTTCGAGTAAGAGTAGCCGCCTTGAATGTACCCGAACGCGGTGCGCTCGGCTATGTCTACGCTCTGGATGACCTCACCGAGATCCGGCGTCTTGAGCGCGAAGTCCGCATGCAGGACCGGCTTGCGGCCGTAGGCCGCCTTGCGGCAGCCATTGCCCACGAAATCCGCAATCCTCTTACCTCTATCGCCGGCTCGGTCAGCATGCTCTCCGGAATTCCCGAGATGAATGAAGAACACCGTCGGCTTCTTGATATCGTTACTCGCGAATCGCAACGCCTGAACGGGATTATCACCGACTTCCTCGCATACTCCCGCGGCAAGCAGTACCGCTTCAACAAGGTCGATCTAGTGCCATTGCTGGAAGACACGCTAACCCTCGTGCGACACCGCATGACTGCGGAAAATACCGGCATCACCGTTGAGAGCCGGTTTGCCGTCCGGGACGCGTGGGTGCTCGCCGATGGCGACAGGATCAAGCAGGTCTTCTGGAACTTTGCCGAGAATGCTGTTCGCGCCATGCACAACGGCGGAACGCTCAACGTCTCAATCGAACGTCACGCCGACGATTGGCAAGTCAGTTTTGCCGACACTGGTACCGGCATGACCCCGCAACAAACCGAAAAGATATTCGAGCCCTTCCAATCGAATTTTGAAGGCGGCACCGGTCTTGGCTTGGCGGTTGTCTACCAGATCGTGCAGGCCCATGAAGGCAAGGTGTGGGCCCGCTCGAAGCCCGGGCAGGGAACTACCTTTGTCATGAGGCTGCGCCGGCTCGATGCGGAACGACACTCCACCAGTGATAACGAAGATCAAAATGCTGCCAGCGCCGTGTTGCCCGCGTCGCTGCCTGCTCCGCTCGCTACGGCTGCGGCGGAAGGGAGGCTGCGTGGCTAACATTCTGGTTTGCGACGACGAGCGCTCCATCTGCGAAATGCTCGACATCGCCCTGCGCCGCGACGGGCATCGCGTGGAAACTGTGCAATCCGGCCAGGCCGCAAAGAACAAGATCGACGGTAATCTTTACGATCTCATCATCACCGATATAAAAATGCCAAATATTGACGGCATCGAAGTCCTGCGCCACGCGCACCGTGTTTCGCCCGATTCTCCCGTAATCCTCATCACCGCAGTGGACGACTACGAGGCCGCCGTGGAAGCAGTAAAGGCCGGAGGCGCATCCGATTACATTCGCAAGAGTCCCGGTCTGGTCGACGAAATCAAGCTCGCCATCAACCGCGTGCTCGAAAAGCTGTCGCTGAGTAAACAGAACTTCGCCCTTCGCCGCGACGCTGCGTCGCACAACTCGCTCGATAACATTATCGGTTCCAGTGCCACCATGGAGCGGCTAAAACATACTGTGCGCACCGTTGCTTCCACTGCCAGCACGGTTCTCATTCACGGTGAAAGCGGCACAGGTAAAGAACTGGTTGCCCGCGCCGTCCACATTTGTTCGCCCCGTGCCACCGATCCCTTCGTTTCGGTGAACTGTGGTGCCTTCCCGGAAACTCTGCTGGAGAGCGAACTCTTCGGCTACTTGAAGGGAGCTTTTACTGGCGCCAACCAGAACAAACGTGGACTCTTTGAAGTCGCCGGCGGCGGCACTATCTTTCTCGATGAAATCAGCGAGATGACACTGGCCATGCAGGTGAAGCTGCTGCGCGTATTGCAGGAGCGTACCGTGCGTCCGGTCGGCAGCACCACTGAGATATCCATCGACGTGCGTGTCATCGCCGCCACCAACCGCGACCTCGACAAGGCCGTTGCCGAAAACCTGTTCCGCGAAGATCTTTACTACCGCCTCAACGTCATTCCCATTCGCGTGCCCGACTTACGCGAGCGCCGCGAGGACATCCCGTTGCTGGCCAATCATTTTCTGAAGAAGTACGCCGCTGCGGCGAATCGCAGTATCCTGCGCGTTAATCAAAAGTCGCTCGACGATCTCTGCGGCTACGAATGGCCCGGTAACGTTCGTCAGCTGGAAAACACAATCGAGCGCGCCGTTGCTCTGGAGATAACGAACGAATTGCACGTCGAACTGCCGGCTGAACGCCCTAAAGCCCGCGCCGCCGCAGCGGGCGCCGCTGGAGGCATGGCAGAGATTGAGCCGGGTGCCGTGCTTCCACAGGGAGTGGGCATGGAAGTTTATGTCGCCAATATCGAGCGCACGCTGTTGCAAAGCGCTCTCGACCGCTCCAACGGCGTGCAAACCAAAGCCGCCGACCTGCTCGGAATCTCCTACCGCTCATTCCGGCACTTGATGAAGAAGTACGAACTGTAAGCTTTCAGCTTTCAGCCATCAGCTCTCAGCTTGAAGTTGGAAAACGAAACCGCTTTCGTGGTTCTCAAGCTGAGAGCCGAGAGCTGACAGCTGATAGTTAGCTTTTCTTCAACTGCTGTTTCCATCCCAGCACGCGCGCCTTCGCGCCCTCGGCCTCGGCCTCCGGAATCATTCCTTTTTTCTGGTAAAGCACCGACAAACTGGTGCGCGCCAGCACGTCATCCGGATCCAACTCCGTAATCCGCTGCGCTACGCTGATCGCCTCATCGTAACGCTGCAAGTCCTGCAGCGCGCGGGCCAGCCCATGCATGGCCTCGGTAAAGGTAGGGTCGACAGCCAGCGATTCCCGGTAAGCCGAAACCGCCTCTTCCAACTTCCCATCTCCCATCAAGTCAAGCGCGGCATAGTAGCGGTCTTCGGCCTTCTGGCGAGTGTCTGCATCGGACATGAAAGGAAATCCCCGGCGGAGACAGGATTCTAACATGGAGCGAAGAGGACGCACGCAGGCAGAGTCCAGGGCGAACCCCAGCTGCGCATAGCCGCCGAGTACCACTTATGTTTATCATCGTCCCATGCGCCACTCGCTCCGCTTTCTCTGGAACGCGACCAAAGGGCATCGCCTGGCTCCATGGCGCAGCCCCTACCTGCTGTGGCGCATCGAGACCTATTGCGGCGTCAAGATGACGCAGATCGGTTTTCTAGAGTTTTGGGAATTTCTATGGCGAGAGCGCACCAGCTTGTGGCGTTTTCTCAAGTGGACGGGCGAGATGGAGCGCTACGCCCACCCCAAGCCGAAGAACTCATAAGCAGGTTTCAACGTTTCAAGGTTTCAGAGTACGTGAGCTGCGCAAGCGTTTTGGAGAAAGCGTGAAACTCTGAAACCCTGAAACCTGTTTTCTAAGCCCCTTTGCCCGCCGCAGCGCCCTCGCCCAGAATTACGGACACATCTGTTCCCTTGCTCGCTCCGGTCAGCTGCGCCGCGGCTCCGCGGTTGGCGGCAATCTCCAGGAAGCCCATGCTTCCGAGAATTCCGATCACTTCTCCCGGAGCTCCCTCCGCATAGGCGTTGCGGATTTCGGTGATCTCGCGGCTGCCCACAACGATCTTGAATCCCTTAGCTCCAGCTCCAAAAATCGCTGGCGCATCCTGCGGCGTGATGTTGGTGATCAGGTTTCCGAACCGATCAACCTTCAGCACCACACCGCGTAGCCGGTTTCCGTCGGCCGCTTTGGGCTTGGGCGCCGAAAATTTCACGTAGTCTTCCACTTCATCCCCGAATTTGAGTGCATCTACTTCTTTGGCCAGGTACGCGGCCACCGGAGCAAAAATATCGCGTGCATGGAATGTCTTGCTCACCGGCTGCAGAAAATAATGGTCGGCGGTGATGTGGCGCACGTGCATGCGCGATTCGCGCGCATATACCAGCGAGAGCACGCCGTTATCCGGCGCAACAAAATGATATTTATCGCACGAGGCGACAATCGGCCGCCGTGCCGTTCCTACCCCGGGATCGACGATCACCATGTGCACGGTGCGGTTCGGGAAGTAGGAGTACGCCTGCGAAACGGTAAGCGCGCCATCCAACACGTCGTAAGCCTGCACGGAGTGGCAGATATCGACGATCTGCGCTTCCGGCACAATATCCAGAATGACGCCCTTCAAAACTCCTACAAAGTGGTCATTGCTGCCAAAGTCGGTGGTCAGAGTAATAATCGGATGCTGCGCCAAAGGCTCCCTCGCGGATGGAAGACAAAGTTCTCCCAGTTAGTCGAAAGTAATTGCTGGGTAACACAGGAGTCAAGACACGGAGGTAATAGACGGTGCCTTAAATGAAGTGTTCAAGACGTTACGTAACTGGGTGGAAAAAGTGGCGAGTGATGCCGGCCAGCATTCGATTTGCTGGCCACTAATCACTGACCACTGCTACTCGACGTGAATATCGCCCGAGCCCGTGCGCACGGTCAGCAACGGTCCTCCGCCGCGCACTTTTCCAACGATCTGTTTGCGTGTCTCCTGCACCCGGCCCTGCACGGTCATCGTGATCGCGGGAGTCACATCCATGCTGCCGGAACCAGTGGAAAGATTTGCGTCAAAGGCCGCATCCTCGGGAAATCGCACGTGCACATTACCCGACCCGGTGTGAATCTGCCACGCGCCGGTCTGTTTGCCTTCGCCAGTAATATCGCCACTGCCTGCCTCAGCTCGAAACTCCCCTTGGATGCCGCGCGCCGTAATGTTTCCCGAGCCGGTACGCAAGTCAACATCGCCGGATCCAACTTCTTCCACTTCAATGTTTCCGCTGCCCGTTCCTCCACGTATCGCACCGGAGATCTCTTTCGCCCGCACATCGCCCGACCCGGTTTGCAGACGAATTTCTCCCGTAAGCCGCGAGAGCTTCACGTCTCCCGATCCACTTTGCAACTCGAGATTGCCATGAGTGCCTTCGATGGTCTGATCGCCTGATCCGGTGTGGGTGCGAATCGTCGTGTCGGTGGGTACCACGATTTCGTAATCCACAGAGATGTCGCGGACATTCACATAGTCAATACGAATGTTGTTTCCATCCTGCCGCAGTGGAGGATTCTGCTCAATGCCGGATACATCGGTTTGCCGGCTTCCGAACAGCCAGTGATCCCCAACATAAATCTTGCCCCGGATCGAAACTGATCCGGCCGGCCCGCTGCGCACGATGATGTCGCCCGAGTGGGTCTGCACTTCCAGGTCCACCGGCCCACTCACCTGAAATGTTTTCTCGAACGTTCCCTGAGGCGTGGAAGCCACGGCTAACGTCGAAGCCAGTACCAACGCGATCGCCAGGAATGAATATCGAATCGAAATACGAGAGATACTTTGGTTATTCATGTCGGCCTCCTACTGCAGCACCACCTGATCGCCTTCCTTCAGCCCGCTGAGCACTTCCGTCTTTGCGCCGTTTGAAATGCCAATGTTGACCGCGATCTTATCCTTGCCGTCCTTGCCCTTCGGATCAGGAATCTCGACTGATGCTTTCTTATCCTTGTCGTAAAGAATCGCGCCTTCCGGAATCTGCAGCACATTCTTATGTTCTTCGAGAATAATCTCGGCGTTCGCCGTCATCTCCGCCTTGAGTTCGCCGCCCGGATTCTGAATCGAAACCCGTACTTCAAACGTGGTCACGTTATCCTTCTCCACGCCCATGGGAGAAATCTTCGTCACCTTGCCAGTGAACGTCTTGTCCTTGAACGATTCCACTTTGATGCGCGCCGGCTGCCCCAGATAAACCTTGCCGATATCGCTCTCATCCACTTTTCCCTTCACGTAGACTTCGCTGGTATCACCCAGCGTCATCACCAGTGTGGCCGAAGAGCCCAGCACTAAAATCGAGCTCACCGCATCGCCCATCTCCACATCGCGCGAGAGCACAATGCCATCGATCGGCGAAACGATATCGGTATAGCTGAGCTGCTCCTCCAGTTGCTTAAGGTTCGCTTGATCCTCCGCTACTACGGCCCTGGACTGCGCAATCTTCGCTTTCAGTACCGTCACCTGTGCCTTGGCCACGTTCTGTTTATTCAGAGACATTTCATAATTCTTTTCAGCATCGTCCAGCGCCGAGGCCGATACCACGCCATCCTTCGCCATACCCTCAGCGCGGTCATAGGCGCGCTTCAGCAGCGGCACGTCCGGACCTTCCGCGTCCACTTTGGCGCGCTCGAAGTCGGCCTCAGAGCTGCTCAGGTTCGCCTGGGCTGCATCCAACGACGCCCGCGATTGCGCTACCTGCGCCTCGATCTCCACCTTATCGAGCTGCGCCAGCAATTGGCCTTTCTTTACCTGGTCGCCGTAATCCACCAGCAACTTTTTCACAATACCGCTGGCTTTCGATTTCACCTCAACCTTGGTGATGGGCGTCACCTTCCCGGTCGCAACCACGCTCTTGGCCAGGTCGCCCTTTTCCACTTTCGCCAGCTTTGTCGGATCGATCTTGGTGCCGCCACGCGTCGCCGCGAATACACCGATCGTAATCAGCAGCACAATCGCCAGCCCAATGCCGCCCCAGATAAACAGCTTGCGACGCTTCTTTTTATTATGATTTCCGTTTCCGTTCACAACGCCTCCTGAATGTTTGCTGGGAATTTGCTGGAATTGACCTCTGGGCTCTTATACGGAACCTAAACTGCCTTTGTTCCCGAGATTGTGAAACGAAATCGAATGTTCAAATCAACGCAAATGACGCAGCACCTTCCACTTAGACCATGTTCGTGTAAAAAAGGTTAGCCCGCCAAAGCCAAAAGTTTTACCCTGTGATCCCCCGTGGCCCCTGTGGTAAAGGTTTTGATCTGTCCCATCGACCCTGATTCATCCCACCTCCTTTGGAATGTTAGAATTACCCATCAGAATCAACCTTCAATGATCGCTTTCGTGCTGCTCCGCGTGCTTCTAATCCTTCTCCTGGTAGCAGCGAATGCGTTTTTCGCCGCCGCGGAGTTCGCGCTGGTCAGCGTTCGCGACACCCGCATTCAGCAGCTCATCGAATCCGGACGCACCGGAGCCCGCATCGTCCAGCGCCTCCACCAGCACCTCGACGAAGTCGTCAACGGCGTCCAACTCGGCATCACCATTGTCAGCCTCACGCTTGGCTGGATCGGCGAACCCATGGTCGCCCAACTTGTGGGCTCGCTCCGCTTCGTCCATGAGATCCCCCACGCCGCCATTTACGCTCACGGCATCGCCATCGTTATTGCTTTCAGCCTCATCACATATCTCCACGTCCTGCTCGGCGAACTCGTCCCCAAAACTCTCGCCCTGCAGCGCTCCGAGCAAATCGCCCTAGCCGTCGCCGCACCCATGGAAGCGTTCCTCACCATCACCCGCCCCATACTTTTTTTCATGCGCCGCTCCGGAGGTCTCGTTCTGCGCATCTTCGGCGCGCGCGATGCCCGCCGCGGCGGCCCGGTTCACTCTCCCGACGAACTCAAGCTCATCGTCACCGCCAGCCGCCAAGTCGGTCAGATTCCCGAGTCGCAGGAAGAGATGATCCACAACGCCATCGAACTCGACAGCATTACCGTCCGCGAGGTCATGGTGGCCCGTCCCGACATCTTTTCTTTGCCTTCCGACCTCACGCTCGACGAAGCACTCAACCGCGTGGTCGAAGGCCAGCACTCGCGCATTCCCGTCTACGATCCACAACGCGGCCCCGAGCACATCGTCGGTGTCCTTTATTACAAGGAGCTAGTCCGCTGGGTCCGCCTCCGCCTCGTCAATCTCGGCCAGCCGTTGGCCTCGCGCATCGCCCGCACCCAGATTGGCCAGATCATGCACGACGTCCTCGTCGTTCCCGAAACCAAAGTCCTCTCGGAACTCCTCGACGAATTCAAACACCGCCGCCGTCATCTCGCCGTCGTAGTCGACGAATTCGGTTCCACCGCCGGTGTGATCACAGTCGAAGACATCCTCGAGCAACTAGTCGGCGACATCGAAGACGAATTCGACGTCTCTCCACCTGAGCCTGAGCTGCAAGATGAATCTGTCCTGATCCTCGAAGGCGCGGTCAACATCCGAGACCTCGAAACGCAGCATGGCCTTCTCCTACCCCGCGACGCCGGCTTCGAAACCCTTGCCGGATTCGTCCTAGCCCGCCTACAACGCATCCCGTACCTGGGCGAGTCGTTCGAATACGAGGGCCATCGCTACACAGTAGAAGAAATGGAAGGCCACCGCATCGCGAAAGTGAAGATCGAAAAATTAGAAAACGTGGAGAGCAGAGCAGAATCTGCGAACCAGGCAGGAGATTGAGTGCTGTGGATGTTGTATTGTGTGGAGACAGCCGCCCTCGGCTGTCCATTCGAGCGAAGCTCGATGCGCTTACTGGCAACTGGGAACTGGCAACTGAAACTCCTACTCCAACGCGTCCTCTACACCCTCCCAGTAATCTGGCTGGTAGTCAGCCTCGTCTTCCTGCTCATCCACCTGGTCCCCGGAGATCCCATCCAACAAATGCTAGGTGAAGGCGCACCGCCCGCCGACATCGCCGCCACCCGCCACGCCTACGGCCTCGACGCCCCGCTCGGCGAGCAATACCTCCACTACTGGCGCGGCGTCCTCCACGGCGACCTCGGTCCCTCATTCCGCTACAACCAAAGCGTCACGCGCCTTCTAACCCAGCGCTATCCCTACACGCTGCAACTCACGCTGGCATCGCTGTTCGTAGCCATCATCCTGTCAATCCCCGCCGGCGTGCGCTCCGCCCAGCGCCGCAATCGCTGGGACGACCGCCTACTCAGCGTAGTCAGCCTCTTCGGCCTGTCGTTCCCCAACTTCGCGCTCGGCCCCATCCTGATTCTTCTCTTCGCCATCAAGCTGGGATGGCTTCCCGTCTCCGGCGCCGGCTCCTTCGCCAACTTAATTCTCCCCGCCATCACCATGGGCGGAGCCCTCGCGGCCATCCTCACTCGCATGGTCCGCACGTCAATGCTGGAAGAGCTAAGCCAGGACTACATCCGCACCGCCCGTGCCAAAGGCCTGCCCGAGCGCGCGGTAGTCTACCGCCACGCCCTGCGCAACGCCATGATCCCTATCATCACCGTGCTGGGTTTGCAATTCGGCGCGCTGCTTGCAGGCGCAATCGTCACCGAAACCATCTTCTCCTGGCCCGGCATCGGCCGCCTCACCATCCAAGCCATTTCGAACCGCGACTACTATCTGGTGCAAGGGTGCATCCTGGCGATTGGCTTGACGTATGTAGCGGTGAATTTCCTGACGGATGTGCTGTATTCGGTGGCGAACCCGAGGATTAGACAATAAGTGGTTCTAGAGCAGGTGCGAGAATCAATCGCGGCACAAAGACCGCTACCCGCCGCTGTTAAGGGAAGGTATTTAGTAGGGAAGCAATCGAAACATAAAGGCGGGGCATCAACTGCCCCGCCTTCCGTGCGAATCAAACTTATGCTGCCTGCATCACTTTCTTCATCCGCTCTTTCATGTCCTGCGGCGACACGTCTTCCACATGCGTGGCGATGCCCCACAGATGTCCGAATGGATCTCGAATGAAGCCATTGCGGTCTCCATAGAACTGATCCTGCACCGGCTTGAGGATTTTCGCACCCTCGTTCACTGCGCGCTTCACGACGCTATCGACGTCGGGGAGATATACATACAAGCTCACCGGGCTCCCACCAACCGTGGTCGCGCTGGTGTGTCCCTCGCCCATGCTCGGATTCTCGTCGGCTATCATGATGTGCGAATTACCGATTTTCAATTCGGCGTGACCGATCTTGCCGTCTGGGCCGTTCATCCGAGCAGTTTCAGTCGCGCCGAAAACCTTCTTGTAGTATTCAATGGCTTGGGCGGCGCCGTTGATAACCAGGTAGGGAGTTACGGAGTTGTAGTCCTTGGGGATATACGAAACTTTGCTCATGATTTTCCTCCTTGGAATGTAGGCCAGAGGTGGAGGTTTACGGCGCGCATGCAGACCGGCGAGGCGGTTCCGGTTCTCTATATATGAGAACATAATTTGCCAGCCGTCTCAAGGCCCGTAGCGATTTACAATTTTTCATGGCCACCACCGCCATCTCGTTCCGTCGCTCGATAGCCGTAACCGCCAGCCACAACCCGCTGGCTGCAACCGGCGCGGTGTTGGTCCTCATCTTCGTGATCTTCGCCCTCTTCGCTCCCTGGATCGCGCCGCAAGATCCCGCCGCCATCAACCTTCCCACGCGCCTCGACCCTCCCTCTCACGCCCACTGGTTCGGCACCGACGAACTCGGCCGCGACATCCTCTCGCGCATCATTTACGGTGCACGCATCTCCATGCTTGTCGGAAGCAGTGTAGTCGTCACCTCGCTCGCGCTCGGTCTCATCATCGGCTCCATCGCCGGTTACTACGGAGGAGCAATCGACCGCTTCGTCAACGTTGTCCTGATGAACGCGTTTCTCTCGTTCCCCGGAATTCTCCTTGCGATTGCCTTCGTCGCCTTCCGCGGCCCCGGCATCTTCAATTTGGTTCTCGCGCTCTCACTCGGAGGCTGGGTCGGCTACGCCCGTCTCGTTCGCGGACAAGTCCTCGCCGCGCGCGAACGCGAATTCGTCGAAGCCGCCCGCGCTCTTGGCGCGAGCGATCTGCGCATCATCGTCCGCCACATTCTGCCTAATATTATTCAACCGGTAATCGTGCAAGCCGCAATCGGTATGGCTGGAGCCGTCCTCGCCGAAGCAACTATGAGTTTTCTAGGTCTCGGCGTGCCGCCGCCCACCGCCAGCTGGGGCACCATGCTCAACGACGGCCGCGCCCACCTGTTCGACGCGCCCCATCTCGTGCTATTTCCCGCGCTCGCCGTGATGTTGGCTGTGCTCTCTTTTAACTTTATTGGTGATGCGCTGCGCGACTATCTCGATCCGCGCTCGCGTATCGAAGCCGGGTTATAGGCCGTAAACAGTATCATTCCCACCTCGCCAAGAACTGGGTCGGCAATTTTATCTACTGGATGGTTCGGATATTGCAGAACCAGGCCATGTACCAAATCTGTGTATTTGCTATCACGCGGCCGACCCCATACTGCAATTGCATCAGGAGAGGCTTTTCTGAGATCCGCCAAGGTGGTATCGAGTTCAGTTGAGCCGGGTAACGAGTCCATCGTGGCGATGAGCCTATCGCCGCCGAAGTAAGCAGCTTGGTAGCCTGCCTCCCATCCCACTCCGCGCTCCGGATATGGTCCGGAACCCAGACTAACCAGAGTCGAGTGTTCAGGATCATGTCTTGCCAACAGCGCCCCAGCCTGGTAACCAGCGGCCTGGAAATCACGGGTCAAGACTCGGAAGGGCGATGAGGAGTAGACCAGCGACGCGAGCACTCCGAGGACGACCAAAGCGATACTGATTCTGCGCCAAAGCCTGCCACCGTTCAGCCTGGCGTCAGCCACCAGGAAACGTGCACCCACGGCCAGCACCAAGGGAATCAGTGGAAAGAGATAGCGGTCATCGAATACGAGCATACCGTAGGCCACAACCAGGCTGACAAAACTCACTGCGATGATTCCCACCATACGCCACTCAATGGGATAAATATCTCTTTCGTGACCCAGAATCGCGAGCGCGACAATGAACGCAATCAGCACTCCAGGTGTCGCTACAATCGTGAGTTCCTTCAATGCTTTGGGGATATTGCTCTTTTCGGCCCGGAGCAACTTTGGAAAGGCCCGTCTTATCGAAATATGATAGGTCCACGCCCAAGACCCGGGAGGCATCGGGTCGGCCACTACATACTCGTCCAATTCTTTCTCGGTATCTCTCAGGAGCGCATAAGTTGGTTCGCGGTGCTGAGGATATTCATGAAGAGTCCACTGCAGAAGATTCGTTTTGAACTGGCTGCCTGTTGTGTATATCCCATACTTGGAATGCAGCACCATTGCCCATCCCGCCGCCGCCAGAACCGGAATCAACGCAGCCAAGCCTAGCTGCGCAGCCTTTGTTTTCCAAGGCTTATCTGTGAAAAGCACGGCAGTCGCAGTGCAGACAGCCAGCCAGGGAAGAGCGAACGCCTTGGTCAGAAATGCCAGGCCGTGGATAACGCCGACATAGAACCAATTCTTCAGATCGCCGGCGCGCATACACCGTAAAAGGGCACTGAAGTAAAGCAGAACTAATGCTGCAAACAGAAAATCGGGCGTGACCATCGCAACTGCCACGGCGATAAGGCCTCTTCCCAGTGTGAGCAGTAAGACTGCAAGAGAAGCAACCAACCTCGAATTCCACAATTGCAGCGTAAAAAGGTAGAGCAGCGCCATGCACAACAAAAAACTACTGATGCTGATGATCTTGCCAATATGTAAGTAGTCCGGTCGCACCAGAGCGAGCACTGCGATCAGCCAGGAGACCAGAGGACTACGAAATGCATTCAAGGAAGAGTGAAACTCGTCTTGGCGAAGGTGGCGGGCGATCCCGGCATACGTCATGCCGTCGAAATCAATCTGATTGATGCATTTGGACCCGAACCAGAAGAGTTGTAGAACGCAGTTGAGAATTGCACCGGTGATTAGCAACCTCGAAAATTGCCGATTTTCCTTAGGTTCCTCCTCCGCGCCGAACGGCATCTTCGATGGGTTCCTCTGGAGCGTTGAGTTCGTTCACACTTGTCTAAAGAAACTACCACAATTCCGTTGGGGACGTCCCCGATCGACCCTGGCAACGTAAATCATTGAGAACGCGCCACATTGCCTTCTTGACATTAATTGCATATTGCAATATAACTATTGCGATCTGATATATGAAACTGGGAGAGAAAATTCGTTACCTGCGCGAGGTGGAAGGTTCGTTGCGCGGTCTGAACCGTCCCATCACGCAACAGGAAATGGTGAAGGCGATCCGCCAGGAGCTGCGCAAGAGCATCAGCCAGTCCTACTTGTCGCAGATCGAAAGCGGCGCACGCCCGCACATGACGCAGTCTTCGCGGGCGCTGTTGGCGAAGTTCTTCCAGGTGCATCCCGGTTTTCTGGTGGATGACCCCGAGGGCTACCATACCGAACTGACCTCGGATTTGCGCACGACTGAGGGCCAACTCGACGTGTGGCTGCTGCAAGGTTCAGAGCGTTTTGTCGCCGATCCTGAAGTAAGCGACGTTTTGATTAAAACCGCGCGCGAGAAGGACACGCGGCGCTGCCTGCTTTTGCTAGGCGCGATCCTCGACACGCCAGGCTTGGCTGATCGGTTGCTCGAGGCGCTGAGGCCGGAGTTGATGGCGCGCGGAAATCGCGAGAATCTCCGCGGCAACCGTGGCGGAACAGCGAATGCAGAGAGGAGAAGAACCCGATGAATCACACCATGACGTGGGCGGACTTCTACTTAATCTGTTTTGCCGTGGGCTTCTGTCTTAGTTTCTTTTCGTTTGTATTCGGCGGAGCGCGCACCGGCCGGCTGCATCTGCCGCATTTTCACGGTCACGTCGGCGGAGCGCATCTGCCTTCAGTCGGTTCTTCAGGCGTGCATGAGCCGGTTTCGACAGGCCATGCGCCAGTTGCAACGAGCACAGGCCAAACAGCTACTGATTCTGGCCTGCACGCCGCGCAAAACAGCGGCGTCTCGCCCTTCAACTTCGTCACGCTGACGGCGTTCCTGGCATGGTTTGGCGGTACGGGATATTTACTTACGCGCTATTCAGGCGTTTGGGTTGGCTTCGGATTGCTGGCTTCGATCACCAGCGGCCTGGTGGGAGGAGGCGTCGTGTTCCTCTTCCTGAGCAGGGTGCTGATTTCCGACGAAGAGAATATGGATCCTGCGGACTACGAAATGGTGGGGGTGCTTGGCCGAGTTTCCAGCTCGATACGTGAAGGTGGAACCGGCGAAATCGTCTACGCGCAAATGGGAACGCGCCGCGTCTGTGGCGCGCGCAGCGAGGACACCAGCGCCATTGCGAAGGGAACGGAAGTGGTAGTCACGCGCTACGAAAAGGGGATTGCGTATGTGCGGCTGTGGAGCGAGATGTCGGAGGAGGAGTAGCGGACGTCTGTGTTAGATGAATTCAATCCAGGAATTCAATTGCGGAGAAGACCATGAATCAAAAACCACCACAACTCGCAATCTGGTTGATGTGGTTGGCCTTGCCGATCAACGTCGCGAACTACTGGCGAGTCTGGGACCGGCTGCCAATGCGAATGGCCGTGCACTTCAACGCCAACTGGCAACCCGATGGATGGGCCAGTCGCGACAACTTTTGGGTGCCTGCTATCGGTGTCATTGCTTTCCTGCTCGTGGTGTTCACCATAGCCGCTTATGCGGTGCGGGCGGCCGGCAAGCCAGCTCTTACGGCATGGATATTGCTCGGATTCTTTTATCTGTCCATCGGATTTGTCAGTTACCTCGGGAACCGGGTGATCGAATACAACCTCAATCAACCGGTGCAACATGCGTTTGTAATGCGTCCGGAACGGTCTTTTCTAAATAGGCGGGACGAGCAGTAGCGATCTGCGATTACGCGGGCTGCGCATTTGAAAATTTTGAACGTTCAGAGAGTTTGTTGTAACAGGAGGCGTTATGCCAGAGATGTCACGTATGGTCGAGATTTGGATTTTTGCCGGGCTGGGAGTGATGGTTCTTCTGTTCCTGATGAGCGGAATGGCCAGGCTATACCGCAAAGCGGGGCCGCACGAAGCACTCATCGTTTACGGCCTGGGCGGAACACGAGTTGTGCAGGGCCACGGCACGCTGGTGCTTCCCATGGTGCAGGTCTGCAAGGATCTGTCACTCGAACTGATGTCGTTCGATGTGGCGCCGCAACAGGACTTGTATACAAAACAAGGCGTCGCTGTAACAGTCGAAGCCGTCGCGCAGATCAAGGTAAAGTCGGACCGCGAGTCTGTGCTGACGGCGGCTGAACAATTCCTCACCAAGTCAGATCAGGAGCGCGAAGCCCTAATTCGTCTGGTGATGGAAGGCCATCTGCGCGGCATCATCGGCCAGCTCACGGTGGAAGAAATCGTAAAGCAGCCGGAGATGGTTTCCGACCGCATGCGCGGAACTTGTGCCGAGGACATGAACAAGATGGGACTGGAAGTCATCTCGTTCACCATCAAGGAAGTCCGCGACAAGAACGAATACATCACGAACATGGGCAAGCCGGACGTGGCCCGCATCAAGCGCGATGCCGATGTGGCTACCGCGGAAGCTGACCGCGACACTGCCATCAAGCGTGCCTTGGCGCAGCGGGAATCAGCCGTAGCTAAGGCCCAGGCCGATCAGGAGCGCGTGCTGGCGGAAACGTTGTCGCTAGCCAAGCAAGCGGAATCGCAGCGCGACCTCGAAGTGAAGAAGGCACAGTTTCTGGAAGTCACCAAACGCCAGCAGGCGCAGGCTGACAAGGCCTATGACATTCAGACCAACATCATGCAGCAGCAGGTCGTGGCTGAGCAGGTGAAGGTGCAGCAGATCGAGAAAGAGCAGCAGGTGAAGGTGCAGGAAGCGGAAATCAATCGCCGCGAGAAAGAACTGATCGCAACGGTGTTGAAGCCGGCGGAAGTGGATCGTCAGCGCATTGAAACTCTCGCGGCGGCTGAGAAGCAGCGCCTGATTTCCGAAGCGGAAGGCCATGCGTCGTCGATACGCGCGCAGGGCGAGGCTGAATCGGAAATCATTTTCAAGAAAGGCGAAGCCGAAGCCAAGGCCATGAACGTAAAGGCCGAGGCTTACCAGGAATACAACCAGGCCGCCGTGATCGATCGGTTGTTCGCCACCATGCCCGAGATCGTGAAGGCGCTAGCCGGTCCGCTGGCCAACGTCGACAAGATCACCATCGTCTCCACCGGCAACGGCGATGCCTCCGGCATGAACAAGATCACCGGCGACATCGCCAAGATGGCGGCACAAGTACCGGCATTGTTCGAAACGCTCTCCGGCATGCCACTCTCGGAGCTGCTCGGTAAAGTGCGGCAGCTAGGCGACAAGACGCCGAAGCCACCAGCCGCGCCGGTGGTAGAAGCAACGAAGTAAGCGATTGCAACCGCTCATGTGGGGACAGCCGCCTCGGCTGTCCCGCTGGGCAAAGCGCGGCGGAAACAAAGCGAGGCGCAGAAAATCGGAGTCGCGATATGAACAGCAAATCGAAAGGAATGGGTTTAGGAATCGCGTTAGGCGCAGTGCTGGGCATGATCCTGGGAGTAATGGCCGGCCATATCGGCCTGTGGCTGGGAATTGGCGTGGCAATCGGAATCGCCATCGGGAGCACGTTGCGCCGGAAGCCATGCGTCCACTGCGAAGCAGCAAAACGAAACGAGCTAGGAGCTAGAAGCTAAAGCTAAAAAAGGAGTCCATCATGTCACTACTAGAGCGTGTTTCCACATTAGTCCGGGCCAACCTCAATGACCTCATCGATAAAGCTGAAGAACCGGAAAAGATGATCAAGCAGGTAATTCTCGACATGCAGAACCAGCTTCTGCAGGTGAAGACGCAGGTCGCCATTGCCATCGCCGACCAGCACCTGCTCGAGAAAAAGCAGAAAGAAAATGAAGAAAAAGTAGCTGAGTGGATGCGTAAAGCCGAGCTCTCGGTCGACAAGAAGCAGGACGACCTGGCCCGCGCCTCGCTGCAGCGCGTAGAGAGTTACCGCGAGCTGAGCCAGAGCTTCGCGCAGCAGGTCGCCGACCAGAAAGCGCAAGTCGAGAATCTGAAATCGGCTCTTCGCCAGTTGGAGCAGAAGTTGACCGAGGCGCAAGCCAAGGCCGATGTGCTGATCGCGCAGCACCGCCGCGCCCGCGCCGTGGGCAAAGCCAGCGACGCTCGCCTGGCCATGGGCGACGGCTCAAAAGCCGCCGCCTTCGACCGCATGAAGCGCAAGGTGGCGCACTCGGAAGCGCTGGGCCAAGCCAAGTCAGAAATCGCCGGAGACAACATGGAAGACCGCCTCGCCGCTTTGGAGAAAGAAGACCGCATCGAACAACTGCTGGCGGAGTTGAAGACGAAGCGAGGAGCGTAGCAAGGCCGGCAGCGCCGTGTCGAGGCCGTAGCGCTTGCCTGCGTTCTAGAACTTAAGGTGCTCGACGGCGCAGCTACTTCGTTCAAGTTCGCGGGCGAGAAATAGGACCACCGCTTGCATCCATTGACCGCCCAGCCCGCATCTCTGTAGTCTTACGGGATCATCTCGCGTTAAAATCTTTGCATCAGATTTCAGGCCCAAAAGGAATACATGAAGGAAGTTGCCATCCTGCTGTCGCTCGTGCTCATGCTTAGCGGTTGCGGTAATACGAATTCGGTGCAAGCCGGGGTTGGCGGGATCTGGTCGGCGTCGCTGACCGGCGGAGACGGTGAGGCGTCGGGCTTCAGTTTCGTCGCCCAGTTCTCCCTGAGCGGGAGCTCGATAAGTTTTTCCAGCCTTCAGTTCATTAATTACAACCAGAGTGGCAACCAGCAAGAGTCGTGTTTTCCACTTAGTCCGCCGACCTCAAGCGATACCGGGAGGTCCGATCTCAGCGCCAATTCCGCCGGTCAGGTAACCGGCACCATGTCAATTATTGTGACGTCCGGAGGCAACATCCTGACTCTGACGAGCACGACGGTGAGTGGAACCATCAATACGAACACCAACGTGCTCAGCAACGGCGTGATCACCGGCACCTGGACAATAACCGGCACCACCGCTTGCAGTGGCAGTGGAACGTTTACCATGACCCAGACAGCTTCCAACGTCTAGCATCAGAACCATTCGCTGCGGTAGGCGATCCACCACGAGATGTAAATAATCGGAATAGTCGCGGCCAGCGCCCACCATAGCGGCAGCAGGAAGTCTGCCAGCAGGCCGAGCACCGTAAAGGCCATCCAAAAGACTTTCCGTTCCATGGAAAGATTGTAATTTCTCGCGGGTGGGATCAGGTAATACCGAAGGGCGTAAGGCTTGTAGTATTCTCGCCTTATCGTTATCCTGATGCACGCGGAACGCCATCGACTCCACAACTCATGAACCCTAAACTCATCTTCTCTTCTTTTGGACTGTGTTTGTTGCTGTGGAGCGTAACCGCTCCCGATCAGTTGACTATGGCCCAGGCGAGCCCGCAATATTCGGCGCAAGGAACGCCCGCTGGATCGCCCCAGGGCGGTCCGGTCTCTTATGCCTCAGTAACGCAACTGAACGGTTTGTTGGAGCAACTGGACACGACCTCGAAGACGACTCAGGTTGACCTGGCGAAACTGCGTATTGAGCGCTGGAAGACCGATGCCAACTCGAAGAAGCAAGCGCTAGGCAACGTGGATTCCATCCAGCGCAATCTACAGAATGCATTGCCCGAGATGCTTGCCCAACTGCGCAATGCCCCGGAAGACCTGCCCGCGACCTTCAAACTCTACCGGAATCTTGACGCGCTCTATGACGTAGTGGGGAACGTGGTGGAATCGACCGGGGCGTTCGGATCGAAAGACGATTTCCAGGCGCTGTCAAACGATCTGAACAGCTTCGAGGGAACACGCAAGCAATTGGCGGAACGGCTTGAAACCCTGGCCTCCGCGAAAGAGCAGGAGATTGTGCGCCTGCGAACCGACCTGAAGACGGCGCAGGCGGCGATCCCGGTCGCGCCTCCAAAGAAAACTGTGGTCGACGATAACGAGCCGGCGAAGAAGCCGGTGGTGAAGAAAAAGCCGCCGGTGAAGAAGCCGGCCAGTACAACACCAGCGACGAATGCGCCGGCGCAAACTCCTCCGGCGCAGACTCCGCCGACACAGCCCAAGCCTCAGTAGCATGGCTTCGGGCTTCGGTTATCAGGCTTCTGCCACGCCAAGGATTTTGGTTCGCTTCCGTGCTCTCAACGGCTGTGTTTCGCTGAAACCCGGAGCCCGAAGCCAATCAAATCTGTTACCCTTCCTTGCGCATCAAGATTGCGACCCGGCATGAGTCACATCAGCATTCCCGCGATTATCTTCGGCTGCGTCATTATCGGCGTGGTGCTGCTCGATGCGTTTGAGACCGTCGTGCTGCCGCGGCGAGTCACGCGGCACTTTAGGCTCACGGCATGGTTCTACCGGCGTACATGGATTCCATGGAAGGAAATTGCGGGTCATATCCAAACGCCTGTGCGGCAGCAAAGTTTTCTGGGATATTTCGGGCCGCTGTCGTTGATCTGGTTGCTGGCGTTTTGGGCTGCAACCCTGATTTTTGGTTTTGCCCTGGTGCAATACGGCATCGGCGGCCACGAGCAACTCAGCCGTGAGCCCATCACCTTCGGCAAAATCATCTATCAGAGTGGGCAGACCTTTTTCACACTGGGCTACGGCGACATTCTGCCCACGTCCAGCCTGGCGCGCGCCCTTTCGGTAGTCGAAGCCGGCATGGGCTTCGCCTTTCTCGGCGTGGTCATCGGCTATCTGCCGGTGGTATACGGTTCGTTTTCGCGGCGAGAGATTCAAATCTCCATGCTCGACGCGCGCGCCGGCTCGCCGCCCACGGCAACCGAGTTGCTCGTGCGCCTGGCGGGAAGTTCGGAGAATCCGGCTATCGAACAGATTGTGCTCGATGAAGTCTTGCGCGATTGGGAGCGCTGGGCCGGTGAGTTGCTGGAGAGCGGCCTCTCTTATCCGGTATTGAGTTTCTTTCGTTCGCAACACAGCAACCAGTCGTGGCTGGGAACGCTGATGACGATGCTGGACGTGACTTCCTTGTTGATCACAGGAATTGAAGGGATCCATCCTGGACAGGCGCGGCTGACTTTCGCCATGGCGCGCCACGCGGCTGTGGATCTGGCGCAGGTGGTGAACGCGCGCTACGATCCCCAGGCGCCGGATCGGCTGACCGACGCCCAATTCGATACGCTGCGAGAGACGCTGGCGGCCGCGGGACTGAAATTGCGAAACAGCGACGAAGCAAAGCAGAAACTGGCGAAGTTGCGCTCAATGTATGAACCTTACTTACACTCGACCGCCAAAAATCTAATGGTGGCGCTGCCGCCGTGGCAGCATCCGGCGAAGTTGCGGGATAACTGGCAGGCTGGGCCCTGGGACCGGATGATCCAGGCCAAGGGACTGGCGGTGCTGGGACAGAAGCCGGTTACGCTGCAGGCTAGCGATGACCACTTCTAGGAAATTTTGTAATTTTGGCAATCGGGTAATTGGGTAATTTGAAAGTCCCCGGCACCGAAGATTCTTTGCCGATGTGCGGACTTCTTGGTTTCAAATTACAAAATTACTAAATTGCCAAATTACTCAATTAACCGGGTGCGGTAGCATTACCCCACTCTCTGCTAAGATCGCGTCTTAATGAAGCATGTCGGCGAAAACGTGGTGCGCATCGAAGCGGAAGCGCTGTGTGCGCTCGCGGACCGTATCGGCGGGCCAATGGCGTCCGCTTTTCAGCGCGCGGTCGATTTGATGTTTGCCTGCGTCGGACGCGTGGTAGTGACGGGAATGGGCAAGAGCGGCCTGATTGCGCGCAAGATCGCCGCCACGCTGAGTTCGACGGGTACTCCCGCTTTATATCTGCATCCAGTCGAGGCGCTGCACGGAGATTTGGGAATGGTGGTGCGCGGCGATGTGGTGCTCGCCCTCTCGGCATCCGGAGAAACGGAAGAAATTCTGGCGCTGCTGGCGACCATCAAACGGCTCCAAGTGCCGCTGATTGCGATGACTGGGGATGAAATGGGTAATGTGGCGCGGGCGCTCTCGCCCGCGAAGGCCGAAAGCCGAGAAAGTGCCGCCCGTGTCACCAACAAGTCAACCTTAGCCGCCGCAGCCGATATAGCTCTCGATTGCTCAATCGCCGAGGAAGCCTGCAATCTAGGCCTGGCTCCTACAGCTTCGACGACGACCATGCTCGCGCTGGGCGACGCGCTGGCGGTTACGCTGAGCGAGAAACGCGGCTTCAAGGAAGAAGATTTTGCCAACCTCCATCCGGGAGGAAAGCTGGGCAAACGCCTGGCGCGAGTGGAATCGCTGATGCACTCAGGCGATGCGCTACCCCGCGTCGGTCCGCAAACGAAGATGCCAGACGTGATTTATGAAATGTCACGCAAGAAGCTCGGAGTGACGGCCGTAGTTGAGAACGACCGACTGGCGGGCATCATCAGCGACGGAGATTTGCGGCGCTTGCTGGAGAAGCGTGGCAAAGACGTGCTCGATCTGACCGCGGCCGAAGCCATGACCAAAGATCCACGGACGATCGCGGCTAGCGAATTCGCCGCGACTGCGCTGGCGTTAATGGAAGAAAAGAAGATTACGTCCTTAATGGTGGTGGATGGAAACGGCAAGCTCGAAGGAATTGTGCATCTGCATGATCTGTGGAGCACCGAATTAGTGTAGCGCCGGCCCTGAGCGAAGTCGAAGGGTCCCCGCCCGTGCAAGGAGAGCAAGACGCCCCGAGGCGTTTCCCACAGCCGCCGCGCGACAGCGGCGCTACAATACTCGCATGTACCATTACGACCCCAATACCGCGCTGGAAGAATTAGCCGAAGACGCAACCCTGCCGAACCCGGTGCACGTGCGCGACATGATTTTGCGCAAGCATCCCTCGACCGACAAGGCGCTGGAGCTGAACCGTCTGTTCGTCGAGTATCAAAAATTTTTCGCCGAGACGCAGAAGTTGGGGAAAGAAATTCTGAAGCAGCTGGCCGGATAAGCTGCAAGGCCCATGTGGGTACAGCCGCCCTCGGCTGTCCAGCGGGCGAAGCCGGCGCCCGGATTCCCTGATGTCTGGAAAGCTTCAACAATACTCGCTGATACAATATTGAATTCCACCTGAGCCCTGGCGAGTCCCCTTCACTCGGTACTCGTAACTAAGCACTCGGTACAAACTCTATGCATCGTTGGTCAGAACTCTTCATCCCCACGCTTCGCGAGGCTCCGGCCGACGCCGAAGTGGCCAGCCACAAGTTTCTCGTGCGTGCTGGCTACATTCGGCAGTTAGCGGCCGGAATCTACTCGTATCTTTTTCTCGGCAACCGCTCGTTCAACAAGATCGTTGGCATCGTACGCCAGGAGATGGACAAGATCGGGCAGGAGTTTTTATTGCCCGCGCTGCATCCGGCCGAGCTTTGGGAAGCCAGTGGACGCCTGGCTTTGGTGGGTGACAATATATTTCGGCTGAAAGATCGCAAGGGAGCCGACCTCGTGCTGGGCATGACGGAGGAAGAAGTGATGACTTCGATTGCCCAGAAAGAGCTGCGCAGCTACAAACAGTTGCCGCAGATCTGGTACCAGATTGCTCCCAAGTTTCGCGACGAGCCGCGGCCGAAGTCCGGACTGCTGCGCATTCGCCAGTTCATGATGAAGGACGCATACTCGTTCGACATCGACGCGGCTGGGCTGGATGTTTCCTACAAGAAGCATTACGAAACGTATCGCCGCATCTTTGACCGCTGCGGATTGAAATACATGGTCGTCGAAGCGGATTCGGGAGCGATGGGCGGCAAGGAATCGCACGAGTTCATGGTGCGCACACCTGCGGGCGAAGATCAGATCGTGAGCTGCGATGGTGATGGCTGCAACTATGCCGCGAATGTCGAGAAAGCTACTTCCAAGCTGGAAGTGGTGGAAGACTTATGGCCTGAAGGCGATGGCGCGCCGCTCGAGGTGCACACTCCAGGACAGAAGACGATTGAAGACGTAGCGCGGTTTCTGGGAGTCTCGCCTAAGAACAAGATCAAAACCCTGGCGCTAATGGCGGAAGAAAAAGACGGGAAGACTGGCAAAGTTAAGTCGCGGGCGATTGTCGTGCTGATGCGCGGCGATCATCAGCTGAACGAAGCCAAGCTCAACGCCACGGTTGCCGTCGCCACGCGGCCCATGGACGAGAGTGAGATCAAGGCGTTGTTCAAGTCTCCGGCGGGATACTTGGGCCCAGTTGGAATTGATTGGGCGAAGGATTTCAAAAAAGATGCAGATCGGCCTGTGCTGTTAGTCGATAAGGCTCTCGAAGGCCGCACGAACCTGATCGCGGGCGCGAATAAAGAGGACTATCACCTTAAGAATCTGACGCCGGGGAAAGATTTTCATCCCACGGCTTATGCGGATCTGCGCGGGGTCAGGGCAGGAGAAGTTTGTTTGAGTTGCGGCAAGCCGCTGCGCATTGATACCGCAGTTGAGATCGGCCACATCTTCAAACTGGGCTATCGCTATTCGGACTTGATGGGCGTTCGTGTGCTCGATAAGAACGGCAAGGAAGTCGCGCCGATCATGGGTTGCTACGGCATCGGCATCGAACGCATCCTCACGGCCGCGATCGAGCAGGGCAACGACGAGAATGGTTTCTGGCTGCCATCGTCGATTGCTCCGTTTGAAATCGTGATCACTCCTGTCAATGTGAAGGATGAGACCCTACTCCGCGCGGCCATCGACATTGGAACCCGCCTGGAATCGGCCGGCTTCGATGTAATCCTCGATGACCGCGACGAACGCCCCGGAGTTAAGTTCAAGGACGCGGACTTAGTCGGTATCCCCTTTAGAATCACGGTAGGAAAGAAGGTTACCGAAGGTACCGTGGAAGTAGTTCTACGCTCGACTCGCGAGGTACGCGATGTTAGCATCGCGTCAATAGTGGAGTACTTTCAAGGAGTGCTGCAAGCGAAGGCCTGAAGTTTGCGCCGGCGTTTGCGGCGCAGGATTCAGACTATGATCAAGGCTATTGTAGGTTTTATCGCGATCGCAGCGGTGGTCGTCGGCCTGTTTCAGATAGCGCCGCCCATGCTCGCCAATTACAGTTTTCAGGATGACCTTAAAACCGTCTCGATGATGGACGGGCCCAATGCTCAAAAGACCGACGATGACATCCGCAACGATGTCCTCAGGAAAGCCAAAGAACACGACCTGCCGATCGAGGGTAAGCAGATAACGGTGCAGCGCATTAATACTCCTGGGGTTGCTGCGGTTTATCTTGCAGTTGACTATTCGGTCACCATCAGCTTGCCCGGCTATCCCTTCGACATGCACTTCACTCCATCCAGCGGGAATAAAGGCTTTTAGCCAGCGAGTGCTCTACTGGGCGATCGCCGATTTGATCTGGGTTTCATTCGTTTTCGGTCCAACCGTTCATGCCCTCCCATATCTTCGGGAGCTTCTCAGGAACAGTTGGGCGCGTTGCCGGGTCTGACCAGCATTCCTTGAGCCAGGTTTTACACTCCTCAGCAAAACCCAATGAGTAAGCACAATCCAGCGTATGCAAAAACTTCACATCTTTACATAGGCGCTGAATTGACGATGGGTAGCTACACGCAAAACTGTCGCCGGCTCAAAGCGCATCGCTGGCCGGATGTTTCAGCACCTGATTCCGGACGAAGTTGAAGAGGACATTTTGATCTAAGAGAAGAACGGCAGTAGACAAGCAGCTCCAACAAAACCTAACTGATGCAAGCTGAATAAGAGTAGCGAAGTGAGAGGAATACGGCTTCAGCCGAGGAAGAAGTCTGCGGGGGAGCAGACGCTAGCGCAAAGAACTAATTAGTACTCGAAGTCGGACCGCAACCGCCGGTCGCAGAAGTTCTGTCGACCTCCGAGCCCACACCGATACCAATCGGCAGCGACGTCAGGTTGCGGTAGTTGGCTACGACATTGTAATTTCCAGTCAGCACCCAGACGGGTGTCGCGGTGGAGCCTTGGGCTGTGTTCTGCCATGTGCACAAATACTCTACGGCCGTCATCAAACCGGTGGTGTTGATGGGCACGGTGGTGGGGCCATAAGCCGGCAGTGGATCGCCGTTGTTCGCATCTTGGCCCTGGGTCGTAACCGTATAGGTAGACTCGGCTGTAACATTAACGGTCTTGCCGCTATGGTAGTTCGCGGTTACTTGCAGCTGAAGCGTCGCGTCGACGCCCGCGAGATTGTAGGTGCCTCCGGGGTCTGCTCCGGCAGCTGAGATTGTCACCGACTGCAAATAGTCCGAAGTGCCGCATCCAGTCGAGATGAGCGCCAGGGCAACAAGAAATGCGGCCAGAATGATTGTTCGTTTCACTTGAAAGATCCTCCGCGTGAATTCAATTCGAATCTTGTCAGCTTCTAATATTGGAGGCAAGGGAAATGTGTGGTTACTATGCAATCGTTCGGTCACGTCCAATGGTCACAACATGATTCATAACTGCGCATCGCGCGCGAAAATTATCTTTAGACTAAGTGTGATTGCATGCGAATCCCCTATCTCGCAAGCGAGTGAATAACAAATATCGACGCTGAGAAATCGCCGCGTTCTTCGACCTCTTGAGCAGACTGCAGCGGAACCCGCGCGTCTAATTCCTGCTAAGTATTCTTCGAAGAACAACTCGATCATTAGATGTGATCACCTGCGCCGGATAGTAAGTGATCTAAGACGATGCAATCGGGCAGGGCCGTCCAGCGCAATTGATTAGTACTTGCTCACTCGAAGGCCAGTGACATTCGTAACGTTGCCACCACGTTACCTTCCACCTAGTATCGCGATTGGATAAGAATTTCTTCACGCCTTCGATGCCATGCGCTCGAAGTAGAAATTAGCGTGGCTGAGATCCAAATTCGCGATTCGCTTCCTGAGGCAGCTGCCGGGGCGTTCGCAAACAGTTAAGCCCGAGGTGGAAGCAGTCATGACGATAAAAGCCCGATTGTTACTCTGTGCGATGGCCGTGCTGGCAACCATGTCGATGGTCGATTGCAATGAGTATTCATGCGGCGGTTTCGGCGCTTTGCCCTGCACCGCGGGGGGCGGGACTGGTAGCGGTAGTTTCGGCGGCGGTGGTGGGGGTGGGAGCACCACGGATGCCGTGTATGCATACGCCACGGACACATCCGGCGTCACGATGGATGGGTACGGTCTGAACTCGACAGCAGGAACTTTTTCGACGATCTCCGGCTACACCGCGCCTGCGCTTCCTGACGCCGAGCCAGGCGTCGGTATGGTCATTGCGCAAAACCAATTCTTATACACCGCGTTCGAAACGGAAGGTGCGATTTACGGTTGGTCCATCTCCAGCAGCGGCGCTCTCACAGCTATAACGCCGGTGAGCGTGGCGTTGGATATTCCCATCCTTGCCGCCTTCAACCAATACAACCTCGCGACCAATCCGGCCGGCACCCTATTATTTGTCTCAGACACAGCGCTCGGTGAAATTATCGTCTTCCAGATCGGCAGCACAGGTACGCTGACGCCGGTTGGGTCGCCGATCACCACCCCGATTGAGCCAGGAAATCTGGCTACCGACGGGCAGGGCAATTATCTCTATGTCACGCAGTCTCTGGGTACAGGCGGCCACGTCGGTGGCACGCAGTTGCTGGCATACGCAATCGGCACGGGCGCAAACCTCGGCGTGCTCACGGCAGTAGCCGGTAGCCCGTTTACTCTCCCCGTGCCCATGTGGCAAGTACAGGGCGAACCCAGCGGAAACTTTCTGATCGGCACCAGCGGCAACAACCTGGACTTCACCGGGCAAGATGATCTTCATCTTTACGTTTTCAGTATTGCGCCTACAACTGCGACGGCTCCCGGTGCCATTGCGCAGGTGACGAACTCGCCGTTCACCACGACCTATTCGCCATTCAGCATTGCGGTCCAACCAACTTCGACCGACGGAGAATTTGTCTACTCCTTCAGCATCAACGACACGGACACGGGATATAACCCGGTTGAAGGCTTCCAATTAAACACAACGACCGGAGCGCTCACAGAGCTGAGTAACTCGCCCTTCAGCCAGGTGGCCACCGGCCATTGGGGCCAGTTCGATCAAAGTGGAGCGTACCTGTTCGCTTACAGCAGCAGCCTGGTCGGCGGCATAACTGGGGCGCAATTAGGGGTTTTGAATGTGAGTTCCACCGGCGCGCTGACGCAGCCGATTTCCTCGATGGCTCTGGCAACGCCGGGCTATTGGGCGGTGACTGACCCGCAATAACGGAACAGAACCGGCAGCCGAGCCAACCGGATTGGGGTTCCACCTGTTAACAGCTTAGAGACCCGCATGGACTGCGGGTCTCTTTTTGTTTGTGCGCAGAGCGGTACAATGAATGGCACGGCATCTCACAAAAGGTGGCCTGGTAAACAGCGTGCGGTCGAACCTTTTGCCGCATCCTATCGTCTGACCAGTAGGCAGTTCTTGTGCGGGTGTAAGAGTTCAAAACGTGGCCATAAAGATCAAGATCCCAAAAGCCGGAGATAAGGCCGCCCAAAAATGGCGCGGGCTCCCTCGCGATCCCGTCATTCGTGCCGCGCTCATCATTTTTCTGGTCGTGGCCATCGGTGTATGCGGATTCTTCAGCTACTTCTACATCAAATACGACCGCATCATTCAGCAGCGCTTCCGCTCACCAGTATTCAGTAACTCCGCCAAAATCTATGCTCTGCCTCGCACCCTGCACGACGGCGACAAACTCGATGCCAAGGAGATCGCCGGTTTTCTTCGCCGCGCCGGATATTCCGACAAGGACGGCCAGTCGCCGCTCGGCAGCTTTCACCTGGTCAGCGACGGAATCGAGATCACTCCCGGCCCAGAGAGCTACCACAGTCCGGAATCGGCGCACATCGCCATTCATGACGGTGAAATCGATCGCATCACCAGCAAGGGCAATGAGCTTTCCGCCTACGAGTTGGAGCCTCAACTCGTAACCGCGCTGTTCGACTACGAGCAGCGCTCCAAGCGCCAGCTGGTCAAGTACGCCGACATTCCTAAAGTGATGGTCGATGCCGTGATGGCCATTGAAGACCGGCGATTTTTCGAGCACAGCGGCGTGAACTTCACTCGTATGTTCGAAGCGGTGTGGATCGACGTGATGCGGCAGCGCCACGAGCAGGGCGGTTCCACCATCACCATGCAGCTTTCCCGCGGCTTTTTCCTGACCCCGGAAAAAACCGTGCGCCGCAAGCTCACCGAGATGCTGATCGCCGAGGAACTCGAACAGAAGTTCAGCAAGCAACAGATTTTCGAGTTCTACGGCAACTGGGTAAACCTGGGCCAGCGCGGATCATTCGCTATCAGCGGATTCGCCGAGGCCTCGCAGGCGTACTTCAACAAGGATCTAAAGGACATCACCCTGCCGGAAGCCGCGCTGCTCGCGGGCATTATTCAGGGACCAAGCCGCTTGTCGCCCTATCGCCATCCCGAGCGCGCCCTCGAACGGCGCAATCTGGTTCTCGATTCCATGGTCGATACCCACGCCATCACGCGCGAGCAGGCTGAGAAAGCTAAGGCCACACCTCTGAAGCTGGCGCCGCCGAACGTGGAAGCCAGCGATGCGCCCTATTTCGTCGACATGGTGCGCGACTCGCTGCTGCAAAAGTTCACCGAACATGAACTTAACGATGAGTCCTATCGCATCTACACCACCCTCGATCCCGACCTGCAGAAGGCTGCGGCGCAATCCGTCGAGGTGGGAATGAAGCTGGTAGACGAGCAAGTCAAAAAGATGCGCACCAAGCGCAAGAAGGTCGGCAAGAAAATAGAGACCGAAGTTGCCCCCGGCCCGCAGGCGCAGGTTGCGATGGTCGTACTCGACCCGCGCACAGGAGCAATTCTCGCCCTCGTCGGTGGGCGTGATTACGGCGTCAGCCAGCTCAATCACGCCTTGTCGAAGCGCCCCACCGGCTCAATTTTCAAACCATTCGTCTATGCCGCGGCCATGAACTCTGCACTCGATGGTTCGACGAACGTTATCACACCCGCTTCCACCGTCACCGATGCGCCTTCCAGCTTCGCCTACGGCGACCAGATCTACGAGCCGCGCAATTACAAAGAGGAATACCACGGCGACGTGACCCTGCGCTACGCGCTTGCCATGTCGCTGAACAACGCCACCGTGAAGGTGGCCGAAGAAGTTGGTTACGATAAAGTCGCCGACCTGGCGAAGTTGGCGGGCATTGCTTCGGTGAAGGCCACGCCGGCCATGGCGCTCGGCTCCTACGACGCTACGCCGCTCGACATGGCTGGAGCCTACACCTCGTTCTCCAACAACGGCACTCGTCTTTCCCCGATTCTCGTGAACTCGGTGCGCAACGCCAAAGGTGACGTGGTTTCGAACTTCAAGACCGACCAGCGCCAGGTGCTCGATCCCCGCATTGCCTACGTGATGACCAACATGATGGAAGGCGTCATCAACAACGGCCTGGGCTACACCGCGGTTCGCTTGCGTGGCTTCACTCCACCGGCAGCGGGAAAGACCGGCAGTTCGCACGACGGCTGGTTCGCCGGCTACACCTCGAATCTGCTGTGCATTGTCTGGGTCGGCTACGACGACTACAGCGATCTGCGCCTCAGCGGCGCAATGACCGCCGCGCCCATCTGGACCGAGTTCATGAAGAAGGCCTCCGCGCTGCCGCAGTATGCTGATATGAAAGAATTCACGCAGCCCGCCGGCGTGGTGGACGTGCAACTGGATAAAGCCACGAATCGCCTGGCAACCTCGACCTGCCCCGATGACTATATCTCAGCCTTCGTAGCAGGCACCGAGCCGCGCGAGACCTGCGACCAACAGAATGCAGTGGCCGGATTCTTTTCCCGCGTCTTCGGAGGAAACGCAGGAACCCCAAAAGTGTTGCCGCCTCCTCCGAACTCCACCAACGCTCAAGACCCGCAAAGTTCTGACCCGCAAAAGAAGAAAGGTTTTTTCGGCAAGCTAGCCGGTATCTTCAAAGACGACAAATCCTCCACTCCTCCACCCCAACCGCAAACTCCTGCACCGGCACCACCGCAGTAATCGTGACAAGCTTCAGCCAACGGGTAACCGCGAACGTTGCGCTAACGTGGAAGAGGGGCGCTTCAGCCCCGCGAAAGCGACGAATAAAGATGCGGGCTTTAGCCCCTGAGGACGCGTTACTGCTTCAACGTCCCCGTCCAGTTCAGAATAACTTCCTGTGGCAACGACTGCCCCCCGCTCAACGCCTTCAACGCGGGAAAGCGCTCACCCGGAGCAACCGGTCCCAGCGCGGCGAATTCACTCACGTGCATGGGTAACGCCGTCGGCGCTCCGAACTCGAAGTTATCCGTGTTCTGAATCGCTACCAACATCAGTTTATCTCCGATGGTGTAGTAGAGCTGCTTTCCATCCGTGCTCCACGATGCCGAACCGCCTCCGCCATTGGAGACCTGCCATTTCCCTCCCGGTCCAGGAAACGCCGTCACATACACCTCCGGCCTTCCCGATTCGTCCGAAGTGTAGGCCAGCCATTTATTGTTCGGCGAGAGAATCGCATTAAAATCGTTCGCCGGCGACTGTATAAAAGGAGTCAGCTTCTTGTCGCCCTCAATATCCACGTAGTAAACGTCCTGCCGCGTAGCATTGTTCTGCACCATGAAAAAAACATAGCGGCCATTGTCAGACCAGCTGTTCACGGTGCCAAAGCTCTTCGGCGCTTCCAGTTCCTCCTTATTACCCGAGCCGCTGGTGGGCTGGATCCATATCCCTCCCGAAACCGCCCCCGCAATCGTGCCCACTGCGATCCTCTTCGCGTCCGGAGAAAATGCGTAGGTAATGGTGGCCGCGTCCGCGAATGTGCTGCGCGACATCGTGTTACGGCTGGTATCGACCACCCAAACGTCTCCCTTTCGCGTGTCCGGATCGGGACGCACCAGACCGACCACCGACCCGTCGCGAGAGGCGCGCGGTGACATATAAAGCCCGGGTTCGCCAAACCGACCCACTTCCTTGCCTGTGCGGTCCACCCACATGGGCTGCGCCTTTTGCAGCGATCCATGCCGGAAGACGAGCGTGCCGTGCGCCGCCGTAAAGGCTGCCAGGTCGCGCGGGTTCCAGTAATCAAGTTTCTCGGCCACTGGCGTCGGATCGCCACTCAACTTCATGGATTTAGGATCGAAGTGCTGCGCCACCAAGACATTTTCGTGCAGATACAGCAGGTATCCCTCGGAATACTGCACGTTCGAAGCCAGCTCCAGAACCTGCCGCGGCTGCTCTCCCGATAGCGATGCTCCGTACAAGGCGCCGCCGGGCCCGGTCGCGCCGACTGCCTCACGGGACGTGAACAGGAAGTGGTCGCCGTCCGGCAAAAAATATGGGTTGCGATGAGTCCACCCCGGTTTAATCTCGGTAATTTTCTGCGGTACACCGCCGCCCTCGGCCACTTTGTACAACGGCTCAAAAATATTAGGCGTGAAGATAATCACTCCCCGCGGACTCCACGACGCGCCACGTCCCTCCGGTGCATCACACAACACCTGCACCGGCCCGCCGGCCACCGCGACTTTCTTCATCTTTCCCGCGGAAAAAAATCCAAGGTATTTGCCGTCGGGCGACCAGAAGGGAAACGTCGGACGCTCCGCTTCCACCTGGTGCACCGCCCCGGTATTCACATCGCGCACCCAGAGCTTGGTCTCGGAAAGGTCGCCGGTCAGGAAAGCGAGTTTCGAACCATCCGGAGAAAGCGTTAGAGCGCCGGTCGTAACCACGGCATATTCCGTATCGGCAGGCGGCAGCCAGGACGCGGTCATTGGCCGTCGCTCCTCTTCCAGTTGCGCGCGGCTCAATAGAAAGATAATCACAGCCGCGACCGCGACAACCCACCCCACACCAGCGGCAATCATCAAAGTGCGCTTCTGCACCGCGCGCCGCGCCCGCACCTGCGCCGGCAGCGCCAGCCGGCTCGATGAAGCCTCCGCAATCCAGCGCAATTGCAACTTCAGGTCGTGTACCGTCTGGAAGCGATCTTCCGGATCCTTGGCCAGACAAGTCTTTACCACCTGCTCCAGCGCCGGTGGAGACATCGGCTGCGCCACCGAAATCGGCGGTGGCTCCGAAGCCAGAATTGCCGCCACAATGCTAGCCTGGCTCTTTCCCGTAAATGCCCGCTTGCCCGTCGTCATCTCGTACAACATCGAGCCCAGCGCAAAAATGTCGGAGCGCGCATCCGCCTCTTTGCCTTCCGCTTGCTCCGGAGACATGTACTGGAACGTCCCCACAATCGTGCCCTGCGCCGTAAGCGGCTGATCGGCCGACGGAACGGTCATGGTCAAACTAGAAGCCAGCGAAGCCCCGGTCAGCGTGGCCTTCGCCAAGCCAAAGTCCATCAGCTTCGCTCCGGTCTTCGTGAGCATCACATTTCCCGGCTTCAGATCGCGATGCACCACGCCACTCTTGTGCGCCCGCTCCAATCCCTCGCAAATCTCGATTCCAATTTTCAATACGTGCTCGGTCGGCAGCGGACCTTTGCGCAACCGGTCCGCCAGCGTCTCGCCTTCCAGAAACTCCATCACCAGGAAGTCGATTCCATCCTGATGTCCCACATCATGCAGCGTGCAAATGTTGGGATGATTCAGCGAAGAGATCGCTCGCGCCTCGCGGTCGAAGCGCTGCTTGGCTTCGGGATTGTCGGAAAGATGACTGGGCAGAATCTTCACCGCGACCGTGCGATCCAGCCGCGTGTCCTTGGCGCGGTAAACCTCACCCATCCCGCCCGCACCGATCGGCGATTGAACTTCATACGGCCCAAACCGCGTGCCCGCTGTAAGTGTCATAAGTCCGCGCCATTATATGGTATGGCAGCAACAAGCGTGCCTTTGGTTCCCCACGATCCCAATTGCGCAATCGTGGCCGAAGCCAAGGACGGTACACGAAAACCCAAATTGGCGACCTAAAAGCCTTTTGTTTCGTGGATTTAAGTATCTAAGTCCTTTGAAAGACGTATTTTGCGGACATTTTCGTGCCAAGTTGGTGCTCCCAACATACCAAGAGGTATGGGAGGATCGTCATTAACCTTGCTTCACTGACCCAAATTTCTTCGCCGCCGCGTCAAAACTGTGGCAAAATAGCGGCGTTGGAATTGGTTGTCCTTGGGGGGTGCGTATGTCCTGCCCGAAAGCCTGCCTGCTTCTTCTCGTGATTTCTTCCACAGCCGCACTAGCTCAAATTTCTCATTCGGAGCAGGTGCAGATCGCGCCGCCGCTGGTGCGCGCCATCGATCCTCCGTCGGCGAATGCAACCGCAGAAGATCTGGAACGCCAGGCCGACCTGTTGCGCGAAGACAAAATGTATCTCGATGCTCTCGATTATTACGAGGCAGCGTTGAACAAGAAACCGAATGACGCGCGCCTGCTGAATAAGATCGGCATCACCGATCTGATGATGCAACACTATAAAGAGGCGCGAAAGTCCTTCGAGCGCTCCATCCGCGCGAATCATGAGTTCGCCGATGCCTACAACAATCTGGGCGTGATTCTCTACGAGGGCAAAAAATATGGAGCGGCAATTAAGGAATATCAGCGGGCGATTGCGAAAGACAACGATTCGGCTTCGTTCTACAGCAATCTGGGGGCGGCCTATTTCTCCAAGCGCGAATTCGATCCCGCCGTGGTCGCCTACCAGCATGCGCTGGAACTTGATCCCGACGTATTCGTGCGTTCTTCGCGCAGCGGAGTGCAAGCGCAATTGCCCAGCCCCGAAGACCGCGCCCGTTACGACTACACCGTGGCAAAGCTCTACGCCAAGATGGGCCTCTCTGATCAGTCGCTCGAGTACCTAAGGAAGGCGATGGAGGACGGCTACAAGGACCTGAAGAATGTGTACAAAGACGTAGAGTTTGCCCAACTGCGCAAGAACCCGCGCTTCAACGAGCTCATGGCCTCAACCGCACCACCGGTGATTTCGAATTAGAAAGCAGAAAACACGAAGACAGATAGTAGGTTGCGGATAATCTTCTGGACTATCAGAACGTGTTGATTGGTTGCGTTAAAAATTACAACTCTTTACAAAATTAGACGGAACTTAGCCGAGTTCTGGAGTTTAATAATTGCAAATACTCCTGAAAACAACAGGGTGAGTAAGGAGAAACGGTAGCCCATCGGATGCTGACCCGAGCACGCCCCAAGCAAGCATCCGGTGGGTTTTTTCATTTTTGCAGTGAGCCGAGTATTCGATAGAAGACATCGTCGCAAGTTCAATCCGAAAATCCTCTACTTCGATTTCTTCACGGCTGCTTCCAGATCATCTGCGGCCTTGCTGATTCCCGCCGCGACATTCGCAATCACTTGCGCGACCATCGGAATCTGCGCGTCAGCCTGCTGCCATTTTTTCTCGTCCATATATTCACGCACGGCTGCAATAGGCTTGGCGCCATAGCCTGTGTATGCGCCTGGAGCATAAATCTGATTCTTAAACCAGGGACGTTCAGGCAATCCTTTTTCGTTGAGGAACAGGCGCGAGATGGCGAGAAGATCGCTATTCACAGTGTCGAAAGATTGTTGGGGTACAACCGAGCCATTCTCTTTGAACTGTGCCAATAATTTGGAATAGCGATCGGCGCTTTTCTTCAACAGTTCGAGTGAGTTCTTCATCGGAGCAAAGTTCATGAAAGGTGGCACGGTTTCTACCGGCGGCGGCACAGATGTTTTATGTGGATCGGCGATGGCAGTAAAGACGCCTTCCTGCAGCTCGAGATTGCGTTCGGTGAATTCGTCCTGTTTATCTTTTAGGAGTTTTTCCAGTTCGCTTTCATACTTTGCGATCGCCTCGGATTGCGCAGCGTAATCGTAGGGAAGCAAATCGGCGTCCGCCATGCGCATCATGGCAGTTCCGGCGGTCTGAGCGAGCGAGCGTCCGTAGGAAAAATCGGTATCATCGAAATGTGTGTACCAGTAGAAATCGTCGTAGATGGAGTGATACTGATCGCCTTCATCTTCGCCGCCAAAGCTGAAATCGACCGTTGGAATTCCCGCGTAATCCTGGAACGCGGTGTAATCGGACCCATCGCCGAGAGCTTCTACGCGAAGATCGGTGTTCTTTCGAAGCTGGCTACGTTCGTCGGCGTCTTTGGCGCGAGAGATAGCCCGAAGATGCGCGCGTTCGAACACGGATATGTTTTTCTCTGGATCTTTAATATCGCGCGCGACTGCGCTGGCCATGGCCTGCAAATCCTGTGTGCCGCCAGCCTCGAAAAACCCGCGCTCATTACCGTCGCTGTTGAGATACAGGACCGCATGCTTCTGCAGATCTTTGCGGTGCGTCTCCACCCATTCGACTGAGCCCAGCAATCCTGGTTCTTCGCCATCCCATGCGCAATAAATAATGGTCCGCTTCGGAGTCCAGCCTTGTTTATGCATTTCGCCCAACATGCGCGCTTCTTCGAGCTCAGGGCCCAGGCCGGCGATGGGATCGTCCGTGCCGTTTACCCACGCATCGTGATGGTTGCCGCGAATCACCCATTGATCCGGCGATGAGCCTGCCAGAGTTGCGATGACATCATAGATCGGCTTGATCGACCAATCGGAAGTCATTACGAGATGCACACGCGCCGGGCCGGGACCAACGTGGTAGGTGATGGGAAGCGCGCCGCGCCACGACTCGGGAGCAACTTGCCCTTGAAGCGCGGATAAAAGCGGCTGGGCATCTCCATACGAGATGGGGAGAACGGGAATCTTTGTAATCGTCTTCGCATCTTTGATGTCGAGACGCTTCGCGCCGGGAACTGCTCCAACTCCAGGAGTGAGCGGATCGCCAGGATAGTCGGTGTCCATCACGCTGCCGCGTTGTACACCGTCGCGCGGCCGCCAGCCACCGGCGGGATAATCGTTACCGCGAAAGTAACCGTCTCCCTTGGGATCGGAGTAGATGATGCACCCGATAGCCCCGTGCTCACCTGCGACTTTTGGCTTCACGCCGCGCCATCCCGCACCGTAACGCGCGATCACGATCGCTCCCTTGACGGAAACGCCCATGCGATCAAGTTGCTCGTAATCCTCGCGATCACCGTAGTTCACATAAACCAGAGGCGCGGTAACGTCTCCATCGGCCGAATAAGCGTTATAGGTGGGTAGTTGCTCGGAGATCTGGTTGGAAGTGGGATCGATGGCCAGCACGGGTTCCTGAAGCTTGGCATGGAATTTTGTAGGCGCAACCAGCTCCAGCAAACGCTGCTTCGGAGTGGGGAAAAGCACAGCGAAAGTTTCTATGTGCGCGTCGAATCCCCAATCTTTGAATCGCGCCAGCATCCACTCGGCGTTGTCTTTGTCATAAGGAGAGCCCACATGATGCGGGCGGGCGCTGAGCCGCCGCACACTCTCGCGGATATTCGCCGCCACTATGCCATCCTGAAATTTCTTTTCCCAGTCGCGCTCGGTGAGCGACGTTTTGGCGGTATAGCCGAGAAGCTGTCCCGTGGCAGAAGCAGGCGAACCGGAATTTTGCTCCGGAGGAGCTTGCGCTACAGCAAATTGGGTGAAGGCAAAAAGAAGGATGTAGCACGTCAGCGAGCGGAGCGTGTTCAAATAGTTCTCCTGAGATTCGAAGCGACCAGAATTCTAACATTGATGAGCGTAGCGCGAGTGCGCGCTGGATTAGCCGGCCAGCTAACAAAACAATTAACATTCTTTATGTTTAAGCGAATGAATAGCGAAAATGGTTTTTCTGGACTACAATAAAAAAATGTCTGTTCCAGCCTCGTTAGCCTGGGCTCATCCTCTGGTTGCGGAGTGGTTCGTGCAGCGCTTTGACACGCCTACCGAGCCGCAGGAGCAAGGCTGGCCGCACATTCTCGCCGGACGCACTACGCTGATTTCCGCGCCCACCGGCTCCGGTAAAACCTTGGCCGCATTCCTTGCGTGCATTGATCGACTGGTCCGCAAAGCCCTGACTGGTGATCTCACGGACCGCACCGAGGTTCTTTATGTATCGCCGCTAAAGGCGCTCGGTAACGACATCCAGAAAAACCTGGAAGTGCCGCTGGGAGAGATTCTCGCGCTGGCAGGTGAGCGCGGATTGCTCATGCCGCAGATTCGCACTGCGGTTCGCACCGGCGACACGTTGATGCCCGAGCGCCGCGCCATGCTGAAGCGGCCTCCGCATATTCTGGTGACCACACCGGAGTCGCTCTACATCCTGCTGACGGCGGATAAGAGCCGCGCGATTCTGCGCGATGTCGAGACCGTGATCGTCGATGAAATCCATGCCGTTGCCGATGACAAACGCGGCGCGCATTTGACGCTTTCGCTGGAACGGCTGGAAGCGTTGACCTACAAGCCGCCGGTGCGTATAGGGCTCTCCGCTACGCAGAAGCCCATTGAAGAAGTTGCGCACTTTCTCACCGGCCACTCTCACTCCAAAAACTCTCGACCTGATCCCGTCATCGTCAACATTGGCCACAAGCGCAAACTCGATCTCGCCGTAGAAGTTCCTTCCATGCCGCTCGGGCCGGTGGCTTCGAACGAAATGTGGGACGAAGTCTACAACCGGTTGGTGACGTTAACCGAGCAGCATCGGTCGACGCTTGTCTTTGTGAACACACGGCGTATGTCCGAGCGCATTGCGCACAATCTTGGTGAGCGCATTGGAGAAGAAAATGTCGCGGCACACCACGGCAGTCTCTCGCGCAAGCTGCGCCTCGCAGCTGAGAAGAAGCTGAAAGAAGGCCAGGTTCGGGTATTGGTCGCGACCGCGTCGCTCGAACTGGGAATCGACGTGGGCACGGTGGACTTGGTCGTGCAGATCAATTCACCGCGCGCGATTGCGGTGACGTTGCAACGCGTGGGCCGCTCCGGCCACTGGCGCGGAGCGGTGCCAAAGGGACGCCTATTTGCGACGACCCGCGACGATCTTCTGGAGTGCGCGGCTTTGGTGCGCGCGATCCGGCACGGTGATCTGGATCGGCTGATGATTCCGGAGTCGCCGCTGGATGTGCTGGCACAGCAGATCGTGGCGGCCTGCTCCGCCGAAGAGTGGAGTGAGGATGAAATGTTTGCGCTGGTGCGGCGCGCGTATCCGTATCGCAACCTAACTCGCGAAACTTTCGATGCGATTCTGGAAATGCTCGCCGAAGGTATTGCCGCAAAGCGTGGGCGTTATGGCGCGTATCTGCACCGGGACCGGGTGAACGGCAAGCTGCGGGCGCGGCGCGGGGCACGGCTGGCGGCGATCACCAGCGGCGGCGCAATTCCGGATAACTCGCTCTATGCGGTGGTCGCCGAACCCGATGGCATTGTGGTGGGCACGGTGGACGAAGATTTTGCCGTAGAGAGCAACCGCGGCGACATTATGCTGCTGGGCAACACCTCGTGGATGATTCGCCGCATTGAAACCAACGCGGGCCGCGTGCTGGTGCAGGATGCGCACGGTGCTCCACCGAGTGTTCCTTTTTGGCGAGGCGAAGCTCCGGCGCGTACCCAGGAACTTTCCGAGCACATCGGAACGCTGCGGGAAAAAATCAGCGGGATGCTGCCGCATACTTCTCCGGTTGGTTTCTCAGCAACGCAGCCAGAAGTTGCGCATGCCATAGCTTGGCTGAAGAACGAATGTGGCGTGGATGATTCCGGCGCAGAGCAGGCGATTGAATACATTCTGCAAGGGCGCGCCGTGCTGGGCGCGGTTCCGACGCAAACGACTGTGATTGCCGAACGATTCTTCGATGAAGGCGGCGGCATGCAGTTGGTGATCCATGCGCCGTTCGGAGGTCGCATCAACAAGGCCTGGGGGCTGGCCCTGCGCAAGCGTTTCTGCGTGGGATTCAACTTCGAACTGCAGGCCGCGGCCACCGACAATGGATTGAACCTCGCTCTGGCCGAGCAACACAGCTTTCCGCTGGGAGACGTTTTTCACTTCCTGCAGGCGGCAACGGTGCAACCGATTCTGGAACAAGCGGCGCTCGATTCGCCGATCTTTGCCACGCGCTGGCGCTGGGATGCGAATCGTGCGCTGGCATTGTTGCGCTTTCAGAACGGAAAGAAAGTTCCAGCGCAGATTCAGCGCATGCGTTCCGATGATCTGCTGGCTTCCATTTTCCCCGATGCGGCCGCGTGCTTCGAGAACATCCAAGGCGACCGCCAGATTCCGGATCATCCCCTGGTGGGTGAAGTGATGAAAGATGTGCTCACCGAGGCGATGGATATCGACGGTCTAAAGCTAGTGCTGAGCGGGCTGGCGGATGGGCGCATTTGTTGTCTCGCGGTCGACACGCCGGTTCCGTCGCAGTTTTCGCACGAGATTCTGAATGCGAATCCGTATGCGTTTCTCGACGACGCACCGCTTGAGGAGCGGCGGGCGCGTGCGGTGCAGATGCGGCGCATGCTGCCCGAGTCCGTGCTTGAAGAGGTGGGAGGGCTCGATCCGGCGGCGATTGCCCAGGTACGCGAAGAAGCTTGGCCGGATGTGCGCGATGCGGATGAGTTGCACGATGTGTTGCATACGATGGTGGCGCTGCCGGAAAGCGGTCCGAATTTTAGGACGGAACATTTCAGGACTGAACAGTGGAAGTATTTTTTCGAACGGCTGGTGAGCGAAGGACGCGCCACAAACGCCGTCTTCGGCGAGCGAGTGTATTGGGTTGCGGCAGAGCGGGCCAAGACTTTTTCGGTGATGTTTCCTGAAGCGCGATTTACGCGGGAATTAGCTGATGTGGAAACGACCGCGCCTTCTCGCGACGACGCTCTGTTGACTCTGGTTACGGGATGGATATCGCACCTGGGGCCGGTTACGGCGACCTCACTCGGGGAGAACTTGGGTATTCCCTCATCCGAGATTTCGAACGCTCTGCTTCGCATGGAAGCTAGCGGGTCTGTGCTGCGAGGAAACTTCAGTGGCGCTGCAGTCGAGCTGCGCTCGACCGGACAGCCCCTTCGGCTTCGCTCAGGGCAGGCTCAGGCGGCTGTCCCCACACTAGCACAAGAGCACGAGACAGAATGGTGTGAGCGCAGACTGCTGGCGCGCATTCACCGGCTGACGGTTGCGACGCTGCGCAAACAGATCGAGCCTGTAAAGGCCGCGCACTTCATGCAATGGCTGCTGAACTGGCAGCATGTGGCTCCGGGCACGCAAGTCTCGGGCGAACGCGGCACGCTTGAAGTGCTGCGGCAACTGCAAGGCTTCGAGATTCCAGCCAATGCGTGGGAGCGGCAAGTGCTGGCTCGCCGCATCGTGGATTACGACCCCAAATGGCTTGATCAGCTTTGCCTGACTGGGGCAGTGGGTTGGGGACGGTTGTCGCCGCATCCCGCAACGCTGGACTCGAACGTGGGCCGCGGAACTGAGACACAGCCGAGCGCGGCTCCACGCCAGCGGCGCGTGATTCCGACCAGCGTTGCGCCGATTACATTCTTCGTGAGAGAGGATGCCGACTGGATGACGCCGCGGCATCCGGGCGCTGAAGAGAACGCAAACAACGGTCTAAGCCATGGAGCGCAAATTATCCTCAATTTTTTGCGGCAGCGAGGCGCGTCGTTCTTTGCCGATATCGTGCGCGGCACGGAAAAGTTGAAGGCGGAAATAGAAACTGCGCTTTGGGAACTTGTAGCCGCCGGACTCGTAACTGCGGACGGTTTCGATAACCTGCGTTCTCTGATCGATCCCAAGCGGCGATCCGGGCAGGGAAGCGGGCGCACAATGCGCCCACGGCATAATGCTGGGCGTTGGGCACTGTTGCACACAGATGAAGCCGTCGAGCGGCCCCGAGCCGTGGAGGCCGCATGCTGGATGCTGCTGCGGCGCTACGGCATTGTCGTGCGCGATGTGCTGGCGCGGGAGGCTAACCTGCCGGCGTGGCGCGAATTGCTGGCGAGCTTCCGTCGGCTGGAGGATCGAGGCGAGATTCGCGGCGGCCGCTTTGTGGATGGATTTCTGGGTGAGCAGTTTGCCTTGACGGTCGCGGTGGAATCGGTGCGGGCGATGCGAAAGCTCGACCCAGCAGCCGGGGTCACTACTCTTTCGGCCGCCGATCCATTGAACCTGGTTGGGATCCTGGTGCCGGGCGAGCGAGTGCCGGCCATTTCCGGCAACAGCGTTAGCTATCGGGATGGGTCGGCGGTCCCGCTCTCCGCGATGACCGCGTCACCCACCAACCAATCCGTAGCCAGCTAGCTCTTTCTTTCAGCAAAAAAATCAGGGACCCGATGAGGGGGCCCCTCGGAATCCCTGATTGGCCAGCCCAGCAAGAACTGATTCAAAAAGCGCTTCCCCCATCGCTTTTTGCCGAGCAGTGGCGCAATTCACTTAGAGCATGCGGTATGCCAGTCGGACCGCCGATTCTTGGAGCCCGCCAACTGATTATCGGCAAAGCGTTTACGGGAGAACCTCGAAAAGTGCCGAGTCAGTGCCGTTCGGCGTCGGCACTGATTTTGCTATCTGATCGGATAGCAAACTCTATCTGTTCGGATAATGGAACGGTTTCGTTTCGGAAATGTATTTGGGCCCAAACTATGATAAGAAGAGGCACGAGGTGCCGTGTGCGTCCTAGACTCCTGGTGCTTTCCGGGCCTTTGAAAGACTCGACGATTCCTCTGTCTGAAGCGGAGATTACCATTGGTCGAGAAGCATCGAACGGAATAGCAGTTTCAGACCCTTCAGTTTCGCGAAGACATTGCTTGATTACCGGCCAGGGCGGAAGGTTCCAGGTGCGTGATCTGGACAGCCGCAATGGAACCCTGGTGAACGGCGTCGGGGTCGAAGAGCAGTGGCTGCAACATGGAGACGCAATCTCTGCCGGCGACTCCTCCTTTTTATTCCTGCTCGAAGAAGAAAATATTGTACCCGCCGATGGCCGGGTGGAATTCGAGGATGCGCGGGGAACGGTTGAAACCACAATCATCCATCCCAGGGATGTGGTCTACCTGCATCCGGACCGGTTGCAGCGCGAGTTGCCGGCGACCTCCCAGGTGGCCCGCAATCTGAATGCGCTGCTTAAGATCAGCCGGATCGTGCACGCGATTCGTGATCTCGACGAGCTGCAGGGCCAGTTGTTGGATCTGATCTTTGAGGTGGTACCTGCCGGGCGAGGCGCCATTCTGTTGGCGGACCGGGAGGGGCAGCAATTCAATTCCACGTTTGTGCGTATGCGCGAATCAGGGCAGGTTCAGTTAGTTAAGGTGAGTCGCACGGTAGCGCGCCAGGTGTTGGAACAGGGGATCGCGATTCTGGGCACGGATGTTGCCAGCAGCGGCGATTTGCGCGAGGTCGAAAGCCTGGCGGCATCGGAAGTGCGGTCCTTATTGTGTGTGCCCTTGACGGTGTTTCAGCGCGTGATCGGATGTATTTATCTCGACAGCAGTAATACCGGTGCATTGCTGCGCGAAGAACATCTGCAACTGGTGACCGCGATCGCAGGCATCTCGGCGGTTGCGCTTGAGAATGCCCGTCGCCTGCAGTGGCTGGAGCAGGAAAACGAGCGCCTAACGGTGGAGATCAGTCAGGAGCGGAGCCTGGTCGGCGAAGGTGCGCGGATGAAGGAGGTTTACCAATTTCTCAAGCGCGTGGCTCCAACCGAATCGACGGTGTTGATTGAAGGCGAGAGTGGAACCGGCAAGGAGTTGGCAGCGCGGGCGTTGCACCGTAATAGTCCGCGGGCTGCGAAGCCGTTTGTAGCCATCAATTGCGCGGCGATTCCGGAGACGTTGCTGGAAAGCGACTTGTTCGGTCATGAGCGCGGAGCGTTTACAGGAGCGGGCAGCCTGAAAAAAGGCCGGCTCGAAGTTGCTGATGGAGGAGTGGTATTTCTGGATGAGATTGGCGAACTAGCTCCCGCTCTGCAAGTGAAATTGTTGCGCGTGTTGCAGGAGCGTGAGTTCGAACGTGTAGGCGGAACACAAACGATCAAAGTCGACGTCCGACTGATTGCGGCTACCAATTGCAACCTGGAACAGGCCGTGCGCAACGGGAAATTTCGCCAGGACCTGTATTACCGGTTGGCGGTCTTGAAGATTACCATGCCTGCGCTGCGGGACCGGCGGGAAGATATTCCCATGCTGGCGCGCCATTTCGTGCAGAAGCACGCGAAACGCTGCAAAGTGAAGCCCCGGCCGATCTCGCGCGAAGCGTTGTCTCGCATGGTGAACTACGATTGGCCGGGTAACGTCCGTGAACTGGAAAACGCCGTCGAGCATGCGCTGGTGTTGGGGTCCTCAGACATGATTCTTCCGGAGGATCTGCCTGAGTCGTTGCTGGAGCGCACTCCGGTGCCGGAGATGACGGAGGCGAAATATCACGCGGCGGTAAAAGAGCTGAAGAAGCAGCTCATTCTCGATGCGGTGGAGCAGACGCAAGGCAGCTACGCTGATGCGGCTCGCATTCTGGGAGTGCATCCGAATTATCTGCATCGTCTGATCCGTAATCTTGAGTTGAAAGAAACTCTAAAGGACGCGCTGGAGGATCTTTCCTCGCGAGGATTGAGCCGGCTTTCAGGCGGGAATGCATGAGGACATCAGCAATTGGCATTTAGCCATTACGAGTTGGAGTAGCTGAACGCTCGTTTGGCGTTCGCCGTTCGCCAACTGCTAATTGCCATCCGCTAACTGCGGCAGACGCAAGTGCATCAGGCTAGCGGGATCAAGACGGACGCCTTGCCATCGTACTTCGACGTGGAGATGTGGGCCTGTGGCCCGACCTGTGCCGCCGCTCAACCCGATTACCTGACCACGTTTCACCAGATCCCCTTCCTTTACTTTGAACTGCGAAAGATGCAGGTAGAGTGTGAGCAAGCCCTGGCCGTGATCCAGAACGACGAAGTTTCCTTCGAAATAAAGCGGACGCGCTAGCAGGACCGTGCCGTCATTCATGGCGGCAACGGGAGTTCCGGTGGGGACACGGAAATCGAGGCCCCAATGAGTGCTGGAGGTCTTGCCATTGAAGATTCGCTCTGAACCGAAGACGTCGGAAATCGCAGCATCCGCCGGAGCGGTGAAGTCTCCTGACCACTCGCGCTCCGGCGTAACCCGGTTTAAATAATCCTTCTTGACTTGAACGCCTTCGGCAATTTGTTTCTGCTGTTCGGGGTCGGGCTCGGTGAACTTGCCTTCCACGCTGAGCTTGACTTCGATCTTGGGATATTTACCTGCGGCCACCGCGAACTTGCGTGTAAAGGCAACTTTGTTCCCGGGGGCCTTTCCTGTTCGGGTCTCGCCACTCAGTTCAAGTGAGTAAGTTCCGGGAGAAGTTTCCAGGCTAACTCCTGCCAGCGCATACCATGTTTTGCTTGCCGCATCGAAGCTGAAGGAAACTTCATGTCCCAGCCATGCTCCATGCAGCGATTCCAGCCGTGTTGGAGGCTTCACTTGAAACAACACTGGACCGCCATTGATCAGGCGCGCGGGCTGCGCGTGCACGGTCCAGTTCGCCGCTGCGGCGGGTGGTACCGAGAAGAAAAACGAGCAAACGAGGAGAAAAAGTCCAACAGGAATCGTTAGCCGGCCGCTCATCTTACTAGCGTAGCATTCCTCTTCCTGGTGCCCCACGACGATCTTCGACAAAGATCTGACGTCGACTGCATTTTGGCTAAGGTTAGAGGCAGCGCGAGCTGGCAAGAATTTTGGTGGACCTGGTCGGGATCGAACCGACGACCTCTTCCATGCCATGGAAGCGCGCTCCCAGCTGCGCCACAGGCCCACGATTGAAGACAAAGATGCCAAAAGCCCGATGAGTCGGGATCAAGGGAAGTACCGATTCATTTTCGCCCACATTGCCGGGATAGTCAACGCGAGCGATTCTCCTATTTCTTTCCACAGGCATCTTCTGCCATAATTGATCGTGCACCCCACCTGCACCAATTTTCAAACAAAATTTAAAGCGAGGAAGAGATGCCAGCGAAGTACATCTTTGTAACGGGCGGAGTTGTGTCTTCCCTAGGCAAGGGATTGGCTGCGGCTTCCATCGGCTGCCTGCTGGAGAGCCGTAGACTGAAGGTCAATCTGATGAAGTTTGATCCGTATCTAAACGTCGATCCGGGAACGATGTCGCCATTTCAGCACGGCGAAGTTTTTGTGACCGACGATGGCGCCGAGACCGATCTCGACCTCGGCCACTACGAGCGCTTCACCCATGCCAAACTTTCTCGCGATAACAACTGGACTACGGGCCGCCTTTACGAGCAGATCATCGCCAAGGAACGCCGCGGCGATTATCTCGGCAAGACCGTTCAGGTGATCCCGCACGTTACCAATGAAATCAAGGCGGCGATGAAGAAGGTCGCACAGGACGTTGACGTCGCCATCATCGAAATCGGCGGTACAGTGGGCGATATCGAATCGCTGCCCTTTATGGAAGCGATCCGGCAGATGCGCCAGGAACTCGGCCGCGAGGATACGCTGTTCGTCCACGTAACGCTGGTGCCGTTCATTGCCGCCGCGCAGGAACTGAAGACCAAACCTACGCAGCACTCGGTGAAAGAGTTGCTCAGTATTGGAATTCAACCTGATATTCTCCTCTGCCGTACTGACCGCTTTCTCGCCAAGGATCTGAAGTCGAAGATTGCGCTCTTCTGCAATGTGCAGGAAGAAGCGGTAATCACGGCCAAAGACGTGGCTTCCGTCTATGAAGTGCCGCTCGTCTTTGCCAATGAGGGCGTCGATACGCTGGTCCTGAAATACTTGCACATGGAAGCGAAAGACCGTGATCTCTCCAAGTGGGAAGACATTGTGCATCGCGTCTACAACCCGAAGGATACGGTCACGATTGGGATTGTTGGCAAGTATGTGGAGTATGAGGATTCTTACAAATCGCTGAAGGAAGCGCTGGTGCATGGCGCGCTGGCGCACAATTTGAAACTTCAGTTGAACTGGATTGAGGCCGAGGGGTTGGAGACTGCCGATGAGAGCAGCATCGAAGCGCAACTCGAAGGTTATGACGGGTTGCTGGTTCCCGGCGGTTTTGGCAAACGCGGCATTGAAGGCATGCTGATAGCGATTTGTTACGCGCGCGAGAATAAAGTTCCGTACTTTGGGATTTGTCTCGGCATGCAAACTGCTTGCGTGGAGTTTGCCCGCAACGTGGTGGGATTAGCGGATGCGAATTCGAGCGAGTTCGATCCCGCGACCCCGCATCGCGTGATCTACAAGCTGCGCGAGTTGCGCGGCGTGGAGGAGTTAGGCGGCACCATGCGTTTGGGCGCCTGGACGTGCAAGATTGAGCCCAACACACTGGCCTCCAAGACCTACGGCAAGCTCGAAATCAGCGAGCGCCATCGCCATCGTTATGAATTCAATCGCGAATACGAAGAGCCGATGGTGGCGGCGGGGCTCCGCATCTCAGGCTCGACCCCGGACGGAACTTACGTCGAGATGATCGAACTGCCCGACCATCCACATTTTATCGGATGCCAATTTCATCCCGAGTTCAAGTCGAAGCCGCTGGAGCCGCATCCTTTATTCAGCACGTTCATTGCGGCGGCCTATGAGCATGGCACGAAGCGGCGGGCTGTGAAAGAGAGTGCCGCGGTGGAGATGTTTCATCGTCCGGAAAAAGTAACGCGGCGGTAGCATCTGAAAAACCAAGTTCACCACAGAGACACAGAGAAAGCCAACAATTAAGAATTGAATTCTCTGTGCTTCTGTGTCTCTGTGGTGAAATGATTTTATTTGGATTTCGATTGGCAAAGCTCTTGATTTCTTCCTTCCAAATCGGCGATGTCCGCATCGGTTCGGGCGACCTCTTCCTGATCGCCGGGCCGTGTGTGATCGAAAGCGAAGAGCACGCCATTCGCATGGCCGAGATCATTAAGGGCGTGACTAAGGCGCTCGGCTTCCCGTTCATCTTCAAAGCCAGCTACGACAAAGCCAACCGCACTTCGATTCGCAGCTTTCGTGGGCCCGGAATCAAGGAAGGCCTGCGCATTCTGAAAAAAATTAAAGACGAAGTTCAGCTTCCGGTGCTGACTGATGTGCACGAAGTGGCGGACGTCGCCAAGGTTGCGGAAGTTGTCGACGTGCTGCAGATCCCCGCGTTTCTTTGTCGCCAGACGGATTTAGTGGTCGCCGCAGCCCTCAGCGGACGGCCCGTTAACATCAAAAAAGGACAATTCGTTTCGCCCTGGGATATGCGGCACGCGGTGGAGAAATGCCGCGAAGCGGGTAACACGCAAGTTTTTCTGACGGAGCGCGGCACCAGTTTCGGCTACAACAATCTGGTTGTGGATATGCGTTCGCTATCCATCATGCGAAGATTTGCGCCTGTGGTTTTCGACGCGACGCATTCCGTGCAACTGCCTTCGGCGCAAGCCGACGATCGCGGCCCCGCCGTCAGCGGCGGGCAACCCGAATTCATCCCCGTATTGGCGCGCGCGGCGGTTGCGGCCGGTGCCGATGGCGTCTTCCTGGAGGTTCACGACAATCCAAAGGTAGCGAAATCCGATGGAACCAATGCACTTGAATCCACCAAGCTGCGTGAAGTGTTGAAGGAACTGCTGGCGGTGAGGAAAGCGCTGGATGTGGCGCGGGCTACACCGTAGCCTTCCGTTCTCTGTGCCACCTTGTCTCCGTGGTAAATTTGAATCTCCGCATGAAGCAAATTGCGAACTGGGTTTTGAATGTGGCCACGATGCGCGGCGCCAGCTACGCCGATGCGCGCGTTGTCAGCCAGCGAAGCCGCGCGCTTACCACGAAGAACGGCAAGGTTGGCAACGCCTCCGATGCTGAGTCCGTTGGGATGAGCGTCCGTGTGATTGTGGATGGCGCCTGGGGATTTGCGGCATCTGAAGACTTGTCCCGCGCTGGAGTTGAAGCTACCGCAGTTCGCGCTGTCGAGATTGCCCGCGCCTCGGCGCAAGTGAAGCAGGAGGATGTTCGACTCGCTCCGGAAAAGCCTGTGACCGCGGAGTGGACTACGCCGCATGTCATCGATCCCTTCTCGATTTCGGTCGAGCAAAATATTGCGCTGCTACTGAATATCGATTCCGAACTGTGCTCCGTTGCAGGCATTACCCTCGCCGAAAGCAATCTCAACTTCAATCGCGAAGAGCAGTGGTTCGTCTCGTCGGAAGGGTCCGATATCCATCAGACCAAATATTCCGCCGGCGCGGGTTACACCGCATATGCGTTCGCGGGCAATGAAATTCAGAAACGTTCGTATCCCAATTCCTTCGGCGGCCAGTGGCAGAACAAGGGATACGAATTGATCGACGAATTGAAACTGGTCGAGAACGCCCACCGCATCGCGGAAGAAGCGGTTGCCCTGCATTCTGCCGAACAATGCCCGGAAGGGACGTTCGACATCATTCTCGATAGTTCTCAGTTAGGATTGCAGATCCACGAATCTATCGGACATCCCATCGAACTCGATCGCGTGTTGGGCATGGAAGCGAATTTCGCGGGCACGTCGTTCCTCACGCTCGACAAGCTGCGGACGCTGCGCTACGGCAGTGAGATGGTGAACGTCGTCGCCGATGCGCGCCAGGAGCACGGACCGGGACTCGGAACTTTTGGCTTTGATGATGAAGGCGTTCCCGCGCAGTGCACTCCGATCATCACCAATGGATTGTTTACCGGATATCTAAGCTCGCGCGAGACTGCGCACACCATCGGCGAAAATCGATCTGGCGGAACGCTGCGCGCCGAGGGCTGGAATCGGCTGCCCATGATTCGCATGACCAATATCAGCCTGCTACCAGGAACGAGTCCGCTGAGCCTGGAGCAGCTGATTGCCTCTACCGATCATGGCATTCTTATGCAGACCAACCGCTCCTGGTCAATCGATGACCGTCGATACAACTTTCAGTTCGGCTGCGAGATTGGCTGGGAGATTAAGTACGGCAAGCGCGTACGCATGGTGAAGAACCCATCTTATTCCGGCATCACAACTGAGTTCTGGAATTCTCTGGACGCCATCTGCTCTCGCGATGAGTGGACGCTCTGGGGCACGCCGAACTGCGGCAAGGGTCAGCCGCAACAGGTCATGGGGACGGGCCACGGAGCGTCCCCGTCGCGTTTTCGCAACGTCAAGGTAGGAAGCGCGTACAAGGGAAGCTAGCTCACCACAGAGACACAGAGTCACAGAGGAACTCAAGATACTGCCAAAGAGTCGATGCTAACCAAAAACCAGGCCGCCGATATCTTCGACCGCATTAAGAAATTTTCGTCTGCTGACGAAGTCGAAGTGATTTTTTCTGGCGGAAACTTTGCGCTTACTCGCTTCGCGAACAATATCATTCATCAAAATGTTGCCGATGAAAACCATACTGTCTCGGTTCGCACCGTCTTCGGCGGGCGAACGGCTCGCGCCTTCACCAACAAATTTGATGATGATGGTCTGCGGCGGGTGGTTGCATCCACGGAGAGCTTGGCTAAAGTTCAACATCCGGATCCTGATCTCTTGTCCATGCCGGACTCAAGCGAAGCGGCTGCCAGTGCTGCCAAAGATGCCGCACAAGTTCCATCCCGCCATTTCTTCGAGACCGCAGCCATCACTCCGCAACTTCGCGCTGAAGGCGTAAAGAGGATTGTCGACGTGGCGCAGAAGTACAAGCTGACCACGGCCGGAATCTTTTCCAGTTCCGAAAGTGTCGAAGGCATTTTCAACTCGCGCGGCCTGAGCAACTGGCATACGCAAACTTTGGCGGAAGTTTCCATTACCATGCTGGGCCCCGATTCCTCCGGATGGCAGAAGGCTAACTCACCCAAGGTAGCCGATCTCGATCCGCTCCATCTGGCTGAGATTGCCGCGAAGAAGGCGCTCGAATCGGCGCATCCAGCGGAGATTCCAGCCGGGAAGTACACCGTGATTCTGGAGCCGGCGGCAGTTCTAGATTTGGCAGGCTTCATGTTCTGGGATTATTCCGGCATGGCGATCCTCGACCAGCGATCATTTTTGACCGGCCGCATCGGCAGCAAACTTTTCGGCGAGAACATCACCATTTGGGATGATGTTGCTCATCCGTTGCAAACCGGGTCGCCCTTCGATGGTGAGGGCATGCGGCGACTTCGTGTGCCGCTCGTGGAGAATGGCGTAGTCAAGCGAGTCGTCTATGCGCGGGCTACGGCCGAGCGCATGAAGCGGTCGGAGCATCGGGATCAGGCTGGTCCCGTCGAAGCCACGGGCCACGGCTTTGCCCTGCCCAACGAAATGGGCGAGATGCCTCTCAACATAGTTTTTGCCGCACCGCAAAATCCGCAGACTCTGGTTCAGATGCTCGAATCCACGGAGCGCGGCATTCTGGTCACCCGACTGTGGTACATCCGAGAGGTCGAACCCTACGAAAAAATGCTGACCGGAATGACTCGCGACGGCACATTCCTGGTAGAAAACGGACGAGTGCGCCAAGGTGTGCGCAACTTCCGTTTCAACGAGAGCCTCATCCACATGCTCTCGAACGTCGAGGCCATGAGTGCGCCTCTGCGCGCTAGCGGCGAGGAATCCTTTGATATGGTCGTGCCTGCCATGAAAGTTCGAGATTTTAACTTCACCGAAGTGACCAAGTTCTGAGAGTCGGCATCAGCGTAATCGCGCTCCTATGGCAACCTCTTTCACGCTTCTATCGCTCCCTCGTAAGTTGCCTCTAATCCACTCATCTGTAAGCAGTTAACACCCTTCCGTTCCATGACTTCGGTAACTTTGCATGCCTGGTTCATGGGTGTACGCTGCCCTTTAGATCAGGCAGAAATCCGGTGCGCTCGCTAGTATATGCACCGGAAGGAAGGTTCGTCAGAACGGTGTCAGGCGAAGCGACAAGAGAACAACGGACGGTGGACGCGCAAGCGCAGACTGCGATCAAGCACTATGCCGAAATGCAGAGTGCTCCGCGGTTTCCGCTGCATTTGCCGGTTGAGATCAAGTCGCAAAGCGGAGCCTGCGCCGCGGAGACGCAAAACATCTCCGCGAACGGCGTGCTGTTCGCGATGGATCGCGATGTACCCGTAGGGTCGCTGGTGGACTTCACGATCCTGCTTCCGGGAGATGTCGTGGGCTCCCGCCGTGATGTACAGATCGACTGCCATGGCCGTGTGGTTCGCAGCTTTGAAGACCAGGGCCGTCGCGGCGTTGGCGTAGTGATTGACGAATACCATTTCGAGCGAGTCTAGAGCGGAAAGAAATTAATGGCCACTTCGGTCAGCGTGGGAGAAAATCACGGCGTTCACGGGACAGCCGGCACCGGCCAGCTGATTCGTGTGATCCTGGCCGACACCCAGGCCATCTTCCGAGCCGGGCTGCGCAAAATCTTCGCGCTGGAAGACGATATTCGCGTTGTCGGGCAGGCCGAGACGCTGCCTCAAACGCAATCGGCAGTGACCAAATTTACCGCGGACATTCTGATTTTCGAATCGGCGCTAGCGCCGAATCCTGTTGAAGTAGTCACAGACATCCTGAATCAAGCACCGCAGCTAAAAGTCGTTGTGGTCACGCCCACGTCGGACGAACAACTGACGCTCGATCTGTTCCGCCGCGGAGCACATGGCATTCTCTCGCGCGAGGTCGAACCGGAGGTGCTGGTCGATTGCCTCCGTAAAGTAGCCGCCGGCGAACCCTGGCTTGAAAATCAAGCCGTTCATTGGGTGATGGAAGCGTTCCGCGGACACACCCTGCGTCCTTCCGGAGCGCGTCCGAAAGTTCAACTTACGCCCAAGGAAACGCTGATTGTTTCCTGCGTTACGCAGGGCATGAAGAACAAGGAAATCGCGGTTCGCGTGGGGACCACCGAACAGGTCGTTAAAAACTATCTGCGAAAGGTATACGACAAGCTGGGCGTTGCCGACCGGCTCGAACTTGCGCTCTATTGCTTGAGCCATCACGTGGTCGATGGCGTCAAGCCGCCGCCGGTTCCCGCTGCTACCCCTGCACCGGATAGCGCACACAGCGCCGCAGCTGCAGGCGCTTCGTCAGGCGCGTCGCCATCCAACGCTCTGGCTGCTTCGACTTCAATTGTGTCCAATGCAGTACCTCCTGAAGAGCTCGACTAATCGTTCTCCTCTTACGGATATATAATTTCATCGCCTCACATACGCTCTCTCGCAGGGGTCTCACCGATTTGCACTTGCGCACTGCGGCCAATAGAATGAAACGAAGCCGAGTCGGTGCTTTGTGAGGACTTGGCGATCGACGATAGCCTTCCGGCACGTAGGTATCGTTCTTCCAAGTCTTGCCGGAGAGATGGCCGAGTGGCTGAAGGCGCACGCTTGGAAAGCGTGTTTACTCGAAAGGGTAACGGGGGTTCGAATCCCTCTCTCTCCGCCAAACTTTAGTAACCACTGTATTTTCTGCACTTTACAATTGACGAATGTTCTGTGGCATTGTAGTATGGCTT
>Ga0209007_1000018_pt1 | contig 141393 bp, 123 predicted proteins | sample JacPinW_OM1H0_O2_FD_187961 | JGI IMG/M metagenome (GOLD analysis project Ga0209007, IMG submission 187961) | Forest soil microbial communities from Algoma, Ontario, Canada - Jack Pine, Ontario site 1_JW_OM1H0_O2 (SPAdes) (version 2) | ecosystem: Environmental > Terrestrial > Soil > Boreal... | reverse complement strand
AAGCGCCCGACGCGGCCGTTGCCATCCATATAAGGATGGATGTAGACGAAGATGAAGTGCCCGAGCACCACGCGGACGGCCGGATGCGGCTCTTCGCGCAGAAGGTCGAAGAACGTCGGCATGGCGTCCCTCACCGCGTCCCGGTTCAACGGCACGTGCATCGACTTGCGAATATAGACCTGCCCGTTGCGATAGCCGGCGAGATCGGCGGGCTTCAGCAGGCCGACGGTGACGCTCGGCGCGAACAGCTCTCGATACCACGTGCCGTGGTCCGCATCCGCGACCTCTCCCGGATTTTCTCCCTTCAGAATTTTGCCGAGGCTTTTCTGTACAGCCTGAAAGGCCTGCCAGTAGCCGCGCGCAGCCATACCGTTCCGCTGATCGCGGTCGCCCTCGTCAGCTTCCGGGTTCCACCGCCCTCCTCGGACGCGCTCGATGAGAGCGGGCGTGACGCGGTAGCCCTCGATCGAGAGCGAATGGTAGGCGTCCGTGACGTAGGCGCCGTTGACGCGCTTGAGGTACGCCTCGATGTTGCGCGGCGGGCCCGGCGCTTTCGGGAACCGTTCGATGACCGGCTCGCGCATCTTCTGCCAGAGCAACCGCAGTCGGTTTACGTAAGGAGATGTTTCGCGGGCGCCGATGACGAGGGACGGCTTGTCCGTGAAGGGATCGTTTTCCCGCACGGCATAACTGGCCGCCGTCATCGCTTTCACGATATCGTCCGCGATGCGGTCGCGTCCGGTGTTGCGGAAGGCCCCGGCCAAACGTCCGGCGATCACCGTGTGACCGCCCTCAAGGAGTCGGCGGAGAAGGCCGGTCGCGTCCCGGATCATCGGCAACACCGCGCGGACATCCGTTGCGTGGTTCGAAAAATAGTTGGGGGAGCATGCGATCAGTGCTGATTCCACCGAGAACAGCCGCAGGCCCTGTTCTTCCTTCCGGTCCGCCACACCCGGCAGCGCAATGCGAAGCTCCAGCAGGGACGTGCCATGCGGGAGTTTGGTGACCTTGTTGCCCGCGCGCGGCGACCGCGCCGCGAGCTGGCCGGACACGGTCCAGTTGCCGGCATGGAGCGAAAGCGATTGTTCCGGTGAAAGGCACCACCGCGCGCCGAAACGCGCCTCCAGATACGCGCCGCAGAAACGCCAGAAGGATGCGTACCAGGCCGTGCTCTCGCCTTTCACTTCTTCCGGGCGGCTCGGAATATACCAGCCCTTGATGACTTCCTGCAGGAAGCCGTTGCGCAGGAGGCGCTCCCGGTGCGTGCGTGACAGGTCGCGCGCCCGGATCGCCCCCGCCCCTTCGCCGGTCTGGAGGTTCCGCAGGATTTCGAGGGACTGCGCGAGTTTTTCAGGGGGTCTGGCCATGGCCGGCTGCCTTCAGGCGTCGTCCTTCCATTCTCCGATTGCGTTGCGCCATATTTATACTATTGCGCTGTACTATTATTATACTATAAAGTTGTACACTTTTTATCTTATTATGTCAAGGAAGACTGGTCCCACGCGCTAGGAAGTGCGGCCCCGCACCTTGCCGCAAATGGCTAGTCTCGCTATTTTCGATTATCGGAGATCGTGAAAATAGCGCAGAACGCTATTTTCGACAAGCCGGGAGTTGGTCGGATTGGTCAAAAGAAGCGTGTTTATCGGGAGTCATCACGACGATGGTCTCTCGCCGACCAATGAGAGCATTTAGCCTGTTTTCTTCAATTGGGAACGCCTGGTCAGGCGGCCCATTAATCGAATCGGCGCATGATCTCCATGAGCTTGCATCCCAACAGGATGAGAGAGCCCCACAATATGAAGGGGACGCCATAGAGTAGGAGATGCTTGCGCGAACGGGCTAACTCAAAAACCCGCGCCTTCACGATGGCGTATACGTTCGCTGAGAGATAAGCAACGACTAAACAGCTCACTACCAAGTTATGCATCTTGTTGCTCCTCCTTTTACCGTGGGAGTTCCGCGCCAATCGTAAAGCTCGCGTCGAACACGATGTTTCCTCTTGGGCGGAGCGCGCAGTGGCGACGACCGAGCCGCCGCCACTGCGTTCGCTATTGCATAAAGTGCGCAACGGTATGCGAGTCCATTGAAGACCGTTCGCGATGCCAGCTTGCCCTCCCGGACGGTGCACGCCTTAGAGTTGAGACCATCCTCCGTCTACCGGAAGCTCAGCGCCAGTCGTGAAGGTCGCGTCGAACGCAAGGAAGAGGACGGCCTTCGCGATTTCCTCCGACGTCCCCCAGCGCTTCATCGGGACCATACCAATCATCTTTTCCCTGATCTGAGCGGCTGCGTCAGCGGGAAACGCTTTTGTTGGTTTGCATCCAGTGACTCGCCGATCAGCGCTTCCTTCAGGACACCGCGCTCAAGGATGCTGGGCCGGACAAAGTCGATACCTTAGACCTTGACGACGGCCTGCCACGCGGCTTCTTGGCTGGCGCGATCGTGGAGGTAGCGTTTTGCACCTACATCCAGCGTATGCACCATTTCGCCCATCAATGGGAATACGATAGGCATCATCACAAACTTCAACATAAACCGCATCGGCGGGGGAAGACTATCTGGCGCCTGAGTTCCTTTTGTATTTCCTGGGCTCACAACAACAAACTTGAGCTCAGGATATTTTCTTGCCATTGATAACGTCCACATGGTTTCCGCATACTTGACATATGCGTATGCTTGCAATGCGTTGAACTTCTTACCAAAATATGATCCATCAAGAACAGCAGCAAACTCATCTACAGAAGAAGTCCTCATTGAAACTGGTTTTACTCCGAGCATCTTTACGCCTGGAACAGCTTCCGCACTGACTGATAGGACTGTTTTCCTCAACTTGTCCCGTTTAATCAATTCCTCCACTAAAATTACATTGCCTAAAATATTCGTAGCAGCTAATTGATTCATGCCGGAAGGTGTAGATTTCGCAGCCGTTTTCCCAATTACTCCACCTGCATTTAAAACGATGGCATCAATAGGTTCCTTTATTTCTTCTACTGCTTTTCTTACAGAATTTGCATCCGCAACATCCCCAATAACAATTGCAAAAACCTTTTTTCCCGTTTTCTCCTCGAGGTCTTTTTTTGCTGCCTCTGCCCTCGCACGATTTCTGCAAAAAAGAATTACCTTTCTTGTTTCTTTTTTCAAGGCGAACTGTCGGGCAGTCTCTTTCCCAAGCCCAGCATTTGCTCCGGTTATCAAGATACTTTCGGTCATGTTTCTCTCCTTCTTAGGTTGTTAGTTACTTGGGGAATGGAGCAATCCGACAGTCAGTTGATGATGGCCGATGAGCGGGGCCTGAGCCGCCTCGATGCCCTCCGAAGTGAGCACGCGCTTCTTACCTGGGACCATCCCTGCATTGAGCAGTAAGAAACCGATCGACCGACCTCGCTTACCCAGCTCGGCGAGCGCGGACTGAACGCTGGACGTGAGTCCAGATCGAGCTCCAGCGGCGTGAAGACCTGTGTCTTGGTCTCAGCCGCGAGTTGAGCGGCCGTTTCCTGGACCCCCGCCAGACTGCGGGCTGCCGCATAACCGAGCCCGGAGGTGGTGCCGGTGATGAGCGCGATCGAATGTTCCATAGGCGTCTCCGGTATTTACTGTCTTGCAGCGTTACATACGCGAGAGTACGATACGCATAGATGCAATGCAAGGAGTTTCGTACGCGATGGTAACTAATGTTGCGAAGCGTCCCCCAGGACGTCCAAAGGGCTTTATCCCTGACGAAGCACTCGACCGTGCCGTTGAGATGTTTTGGGAGCATGGGTTTGAAGGAGTCGACGTGGATCGGATCGCGCGCGCCGTGAACGTCACCAAGCCCGCGCTATACCGAGCCTTCGGAGACAAGTCCACCCTGCTGCTAAGGGCCGTCGAGCGATATGCGCTGATCTATGGAGCTCCCAAAATGGCAGCGTTTCAAGCGGAGCCGGACATCTACAAGGCCGTGACCACCTTTTGCGAGGCTACCGTCAACACCGCTACCGGCGACGCTCGCAGCGGCTGTATGTTGGCCGCCGCTGCGCTGGGACATTCGGAGCGGGTGACAGAGATTCGTTCCTGGCTCGCGAAGGGTTTCACGGCATCCGCTGATATTTTCGCGAAACGTTTCGAGCAGGAGATAAAGGCGGGGCGCCTGACTCGCACACCCTCTGCCAAGGTGCGAGGCCGTTTGCTCGTTGACTTGCTGCAGGGTGTGCAGCTTCGCGCCAAGGTTGGTATTGCGCGCGAGCAATTGCTGCAAGACGCACGAAGCTATGTGCCCCTGATTCTTGGCGAGCAAATCTAACGCACGTCTCGGTAGCCACGCGTCTGGACGAGTACCAAATCGCCAATGCACTCACCGATACCAGATTAGTAATGACAAGTCGGCATAGCGCCACAATTCCAAGATCAGCTAGATGAGATGCGTCGCTCGATGCGCGTTTCTCGGTACAAGCTTGAAAGGATGGCTTCCTTTTTGCCAGTAATAGGGCCAAAACTGGCAGAGGCTCGAGGGTATCACTACAAACTTTTCGGCGTGAACGCCGCCTGCAGATCATGAATTCTGCACTTCATCGGTAGTTACCTGGAAGTGAATCAACCGCGCTCTCCCAAAGGAGGTTGTAATCGCACAATCGGTTGCGTCGCGACCGGTTGCCATCAACACCCGTCCGATGCGCCGGATATTGTGCCTGGCGTCGAATGTCCACCAGCGATTCCCCAGGTAAACTTCAAACCAAGCGCTGAAGTCCATTGGACTCGGCGCCACGATTACCCCGATATCACCCAGGTATCCTGTCGCATAGCGAGCAGGAATGTTGAGAGCTCGACAGAATGCAATAGCCAGATGCTGAAAGTCTCTGCAGACCCCGACTCGCTCGGTGTAGACTCCCAGCGCCGTACGAATCGGACTGGAAAATTCGTATCCGAAAATGACTTTGCTGTGCACCCAGTCGCAGACTGCCTGAACCCGGTTCCACCCTCTCGGCGCATTCCAAAAAAGCTCCGCGGCCGTGTTGGATAAGAGATCCACTTCACAGTAGCGGCTGTTCATAAGGTAGGGCAGGATATCCAACGGCAGCTGATGGACGGGAATCTCCGCCGCGTCGGGGCCTTCCAAGTCGGGCAGGCCCGAGTCTTCAATGAGGGTTGAATTCTGGAATCGAATCTTACCAGGGGGAGCCAGCAGGCGGCACGCATTATTGCCTAAGCTGTCCCGGAAGCTCTCTATACTCACCAGCGGGTCTGTACTTAATTCGTCGGCCTCCCGTAAATCTTTCGTTCGCGATGGGTGCACATTGAGTAGGGTCACGATCGGCACTTCACCCACTGTCTCGAATTGAATGTCGTAGCCAAGGCGGATCATCATAAAATTGCGGTTTTCCCTGTGCAAGCGGAGTGTTGGCGCGGATGAGATGCCAAAACTATCATGCTAATCGGGATGATCTTGCACATTTTTTCTTGCTGCCCTGGATCACGAATTCGATGTGTGCAACCAGTGTATGATGCGTTAGCTTCACCTCAGAGGGCAAATTGACATACTGTTTGGGAATTGCGACGCAGGAAGGTCTGGTGTTGGCTTCGGATTCGAGGACCAATGCAGGGTTTGATCAGGTCAACGTCTGTCGCAAGATGTATCGCTTCGTTCAGCCGGGGGAGCGAGTGTTTGTGATTTTGACCAGCGGCAGCCTCTCCATCAGCCAATCGGTTATTACTTTGCTGGGAGATGATTTTGACTCCGGCCGCGGACTTGCCCAAGCCGGTTCGCTCTATGATGCTGCCCGCATTGTAGGAGATTGCGTGCGCAGGATTTCCGATATTGACCGCGCTTCGTTGGAGCGGGACTCTTTCAGCTTCAACGTGCATTTGCTGCTTGGGGGGCAGGTTCGGGGACAAGAGCCTAACCTGTACTTGATTTATCCCCAAGGAAATCCTCTGGCGGCCACAGAAGACTCCTTATATTTGCAACTGGGCGAGTGCAAATACGGACGACCGATCCTCGATCGCGGTATCCAATCCACTACGTCACTCGAGGTTGCGGCCAAATATGCGCTTCTCTCACTCGATGCAACCATGCGCTCGAACGTGACCGTAGGGCCTCCCTTCGATCTGTTGCTGTACAAGAAAGATAGCCTGGAAATTAACCGTTACCGTCGGGTTTCGGCCGGGGACAGGGATTTAAACTTGATCCACTCCAGCTGGGAGCAATCGCTTCGGCGGGCGGTGGAACAGTTGCCTGACATTGAATTCCAGTCTTCAGGCAGCGGAAACCCGCCGCAAGGCATCAGAGAAGTCGCGCCATCGAGGGCATAGCTCTCAGGATCGTTCCGAACCATTTCTTCAATGACGCGAATCGGTTTTCCCGATCACCAATTCGCCGCCGATACGCTATTCTGGCGAGGAAAATGGTGCCGCAATCATGATTACTGAAACAGATCCGACCGATCGCACCGGTGCGAGAGCCCTTCACCAGTACGAATTCAATGGCGCCTACGACGAGATGTTCAGTGCCCCGGACCATCCCCGAAAACAATATCGTCCGCTGCACAACCTGCTTCTGAATCTGGGGCCGGACGAGTTAAGGCGCAGCAAAAGCGAGGCTGACCAATCCTTCTTCAACCAGGGCATCACTTTCACGGTGTACGGGAACGATAAGGGGACGGAACGAATTTTTCCTCACGATCTGCTGCCCAGGATCATCACGGCGGCGGAATGGGACAGGATTGAGCGCGGACTGACGCAACGAATCACAGCATTGAATCTCTTCCTCAAAGATGTCTACCACGAAGCCAAAATCATTGAAGACGGCGTCGTGCCCGGCAGCATCGTCTACACCTGCAAACACTTTCGCCGGGAAATGCGCAATATCAAAGTTCCCAACGACGTGTATATCACGGTCGTCGGGACCGACTTGATCAGAAACCCAGACGGAAACTTTGTGGTCCTCGAGGACAATCTACGCGTCCCCAGCGGGGTCTCTTACATGCTCACCAGCCGCCGAGTGATGAAGCAGATATTCCCCGGACTGTTTCAAAGATGTCGCGTGCGGCCAATTGAACAGTACAGTCAGGTTCTTCTCTCGACGCTGCGGTCTCTCGCTCCCGAGGGCCGTTCCGAGCCGACCGTGATTTTACTGACGCCCGGCTCCTACAACTCCGCTTATTTTGAGCATACATACCTGGCTCGGCAGATGGGTATTGAACTGGTCGAGGGGCGCGATTTGGTAGTGCACGACAATATCGTCTACATGCGAACCACCTTCGGACTGCAGCGCGTGGACGTGATCTATCGTCGTATCGACGACGATTATCTTGATCCCCTGGTTTTCGAAAATGGTTCGGCACTGGGTGCAGTGGGGCTTTTTAACGCCTATCGCGCCGGAAACGTGGCCTTCGCGAATGCGCTAGGAACGGGCGTTGCTGACGACAAAGCAATCTATGCCTTTGTGCCAAAAATCATTCGCTACTATCTCGATCAGGATCCCATTCTGGAAGGTATTGAAACTTTTTTGATGTCCGATCCGGGGCAACGTGACCACGTCTGCCAGAAGCTGGATGAGTATGTGGTGAAAGCAGTGGGCGAGTCGGGGGGCTATGGGATGTTGATCGGACCCCACAGCACAGAACAAGAGCGCTCCGAGTTTCGGCAGAAGATTTATGCCCAACCTCGAAACTATATTGCGCAACCCACGATTAATCTCTCCACCGCGCCCTGTTTTGTAGATGGCATAATCGAGCCTCGTCATGTCGATCTCCGTCCTTATATTCTTTATGGAGAAAAAATCACCATTGTGCCGGGTGGTCTGACCCGAGTGGCGTTGCGAAAGGGTTCGCTTGTAGTGAATTCGTCTCAAGGTGGAGGGTCGAAAGACACGTGGGTCTTGCAGAATTGAGAGTCACACGAATTGGGTGTAACACATTATGCTTTCTCGCGTCGCCGACAGTCTGTACTGGATGAGTCGCTATTTCGAGCGGGCGGACAACGCCTCACGTGTGCTCAAGGCGACCTACGGTCTGATTTTGAATCCCGCAAAATTTTCCACGGAAGAGCGATGGTTCCGCGCTGTGTCATCGCTAGCCCCGGGTGCGGCTTCTAGAAACGTCGACCTGCAGCGGGTTCTGTTTTCATTGGTAGCGGATCCGGGGGAAGCTTTTTCGATTGTGAAATGCATAAGCGGAGCTCGCGAAAACGCTCGACAAGTTCGCGAGGAAATCAGCTCGGAGATGTGGGAACACTTGAATCGACTTTTCCACGACGTGACTGGCGCCGAGCTACAACCGGACGATGACACCGGCGCCATGCGAGTGGTGACTCTGGTTCGCGAAGGGTCTTACAGGTTTAATGGAATTGCCGCCGCGACCATGAATCACGACGAGGCCTGGCATTTTATCCAGCTCGGCAAGTATATGGAGAGGGCGTGCAATCTCTGCGTTTTGCTGGACGCTTATTTTGTTGTCGGCAAGCATGCTGATGATCTGGATTGGGTGGGGCTGTTAAGCAGTTGTGCTGCTTTCGAAGCTTATTGCAAGGCGTGCACCGCTGAGCTCAAACCGGAACGAATCGCGAATTTCCTCCTGCTGAAGCCTGAGTTCCCTTATTCGGTCCGTTATTCCATGGATCGTATGCACGATGCCTTGACTGCGATCAGCAATCTTTCCTTGAGCCGCCGGCCTGAAAGCGTAGAAAGATTAATCGGGCGCATGCGATCGATGGTCACCTACGTACAGATCGGCGAAATCATTGCTGGATTGCACAAATACCTTGCGACCATCATTGAGCAATGTCGCGAACTGCATGCGGCTGTTCACGAACTCTATATCGAATATCCGATTGAAGTGGTTTTTCAAACCTAATGTTCTACGCCATTCGCCATTTTACGCGCTATCGCTACAGTCGCTCGGTTTGGCAGAGCATGATGGAGGTGCGCATGCACCCCAGAAGCGAGGGCACCCAGCGCTGCTTCGTTTTTCAACTATCAGTAAATCCGCGCGCCCGGATTTTTGGCTATACCGACTCCTACGGCAATCTGGTGCACCACTTTGACCTGCCTGCCCGTCACGGCCAGCTCACCATCATTTCCGACGCTTTAGTAGACATTGACTCTCAACCAGTGATTCCAGAAACGATGGGTTACGAAACGTGGCAGAAACTGGAAGAGCTCATCGAAAAAAAAGATTACTGGGATATGTTGATGCCGAGTCATTTTGCACGTTCATCTCCAGAACTTGAACGGTTGGCAGTGGAGATCGGAACGACCGAAAGGAAGGGGCGAAGTCCCCTGGCATTTCTCCGGGATATTGCGACTGGGGTGAATCGCAGCTTCAGCTATGTAAAAAAGAGCACCGCGGTAAATTCACCGATTGAGGATGCGCTTCGCTCGAGGCAGGGCGTGTGTCAGGATTTTGCTCACATCATGATCGCCCTCGTGAGAAACTCCAGAATTCCATGTCGTTATGTCAGCGGATACCTTTACCACAGTAGCGAAAATGCGCATCCCTCGGCAGATGGCGCGACGCATGCCTGGGTGGAGGCTCTACTGCCAGGGATTGGCTGGATGGGTTTCGATCCCACCATTGATCAACTCGCAGGTGAGAAGCACATTCGTACTGCGATCGGCCGCGACTATGCCGACGTTCCCCCTACCATGGGCATGATGAAGGGCAAAGCGGATACTCAGTTGCAGGTTCGAGTTCGAGTCACGCCATCGCAAGCAGTGCTTCCCCCCGACGAGGAGTTTGCGTCAGACGAAGAGTGGTCCCAATTTCTTGACGAGACTCAGCAATCGCACCTGGCCGAAGCTCAGCAACAGCAGTAATTATTTCGGTGGCTCTTTGCTCAGCGAACCGGTCGGCCGTACCAGTAACGATAAGTCGGCTTGCCGTTGTACCAACATTTCCAGCCGTCATGGGTGAATGAGAGGTAGAATGTCAGTTTTTGAAGTCGGGCCGCCGCCGAAAGGAGACCCCTGTGAACGACACAACTCCTGGGAGTCCATTTATTCTCCTGGCGTTCCTAGTACTGTCAGTCATTGCTATTGCCGGAGGGAAACCCGCGAAGTGGAAGCTCTATAATTCCTCATCATTCTCGCGTCGTGTGCCTTTGGGCTTGGCTTAGGCGCTCTGCCCGGAATGTGGGGAATGAACGCGGCGATCTCGGGGAAACTTGCCGCATCCTTCCTACTTATCTTTGGTGCCGCGGGCGCTTACCTATGTATGCGACGAAACACGAAACGGAATACCAAGCCCGCAACTGACTAATCTCCCCCAAACAAAAATCAGATTGTCGCCGAAGCACGTTCTTACCGCGCGGAAGGCAGGTCGCCGAGGCGGATTGAAGCGCGGTGCCAAAGGGTAAATGATCGATTCCGGGATTGTGGACCCGGCCTGCCGATATCGCTAATCCAGGGGTCAATGAGTGTAATCGCGATTTTTTGCCAAACTGACTTCCAAGACGTCGTGCAAGTCCCTTTCTTTGATTGATTTATCCTGTCTTCCTGCCGAGAAATTACCGGTAGTAGCGTACGCCTGCTTCAACTGATCTGCCAGCTTCGCGCCCGGCAGCTACAAGAAGCTTTTTCCCTGACGTGTCGTCTTTTGCCCGCCGTTTCCGATTTCTTAAGTAGAGAGGGAATCTTCGCCAGCCCAGGTTCCTTAGGGAACGCTCGAAAATCGAACGCGGAGGAGAGGGAAGAAACCGGTGAAGATATCCAGCTTTGCAACGAGTTGTAACGGGATTGGTGAGTGTCGTCTACACCGTCCCGTCCAAAGAGTGGACATTTCACGTGAGGTTCAACACCGACACTGTGATCCAGGCCGCCATGTGAAACGCTGCTAGCGAGCCGTTTCCACACTCGGTGAACGCCGAAGAAGGAACTAGAACTGCTATGCGCAATATCTCGGGACCAAAAATATCGGTTGTCGTCTCAGCCGTCTTCGCAGTTCTATTGTTCGCAGCTCCGGCGCTCCACGCCCAGTGGGTCACGGCCACGATTGCCGCGGGAACCGGACCTAGCGCCGTGGCCGTCAACCCGGCGACCAACATGATTTACGTGGTCAACGCGAGCAGCAACAACGTGAGTGTGATCAATGGGGCCACCAACGCGACTTCGACCGTGAGCGTCGGCAGCATTCCGATTGCCGTCGCCGTCAACCCGACGACCAACATGATCTATGTGGCCAACGGGGTCAGCAACAGCGTAACGGTAATCAATGGGGCCACCAACGCGACCTCGACCGTGAGCGTCGGCAGCATTCCGATTGCCGTCGCCGTCAACCCGGTCACCAACATGATCTATGTGGCCAACTGCGGATCGGTCTGTGGTGGCACCGGCTCCGGCACCGTTACCGTGATCAATGGCGCTAACAACGAGACCACCACGGTCACGGCTGGGACGAGCCCCCACGGCGTCGCTGTCAACCCGGCCACTAATACGATCTACGTGGCCAACGAGGGCAGCAGCGCCGTAACCGTGATCAACGGAGCGACCAACGCAACCACCACGGTCAGCGTTGGAAGTGGCCCTGAAGCCATGGCAGTCAACCCGGTCACCAATATGATCTACGTTCTCAACCAAGACAGCGGCACCGTGACCGTCATTAACGGGACATCGAATGCCACGGCCACGGTCACCGTCGGCAGCGATCCCTACGCCGCGGCCGTCGACCCGATCACCAACATGATTTATGTGGCTAATTTGGGCAGCAGTACCGTCACAGCGATCAACGGGGCGACGAATGCGACCGCTACCATCAACACCGGAACCGCTCCCATCTCCGTGTCCGTCAATCCGATAACCAACATGATTTACGTGGCTAATTTGAGCAGCAACAACGTCACGGCGATCAATGGAGTGACCAACGCGGCCACCACACTCGCCGCCGGGACGGAACCCTACGCTGTCGCCGTCAACCCGGTGACGAACGCGATCTACGTGGGCAATAGCAGCAGCAACAACGTCACGGTGATTGACGGCGCGACCTACACCGTCCAAAATGCGCCAACTGGACAGGGCACTTTGCGCGTGGCTGTCAATCCAGCTACCAATCTAATTTATGCCAACAATTACAACTCCAATACAGTCTCGGTGATTAATGGCGCTACAGGATGGACTGAAAGTGACGTGCCAGTGGGAACCGGCCCCAACGACGTCGCGGTCAACCCCGTGACGAACACGATTTATGTGGCTAACGGAACCAGCAATAACGTCACCGTGATCAACGGAGAAACCAACGCAACCAATACCGTCAATGCCGGTAACGGTCCCATCGCCCTGGCCGTCAACCCGGTAACCAACATGATCTACGTGGCCAACTTCAACAGCAACAACGTCACCGTGATCAATGGCGCAACCAACGCGACCACCACGATAGCCGCCGGAACCAACCCCGTGGCTGTGGCCGTCAACCCGGTGACCAATATGATCTACGTGGCCAACTACAGCATCGACAGTAACAACGTCACCGTGATCAACGGGGCGAACAATACGTTGGCTGCCACCGTCAGCACGGGATACAACCCTTACGCCATTGCAGTCAATTCCGTGACGAATATGATCTATGTGGCCGATCCAGGGGATAACACCTTGACTATGATCAATGGTGCGACCAACTCGTCAGTGGTCCTGACTTTAGAAAGTACGCCCTTTGCTGTGGCCGTCAACCCCATCACGGACATGATCTACGCCCCCGACATAAATAGCGATAGCGTAACCGTCATCAACGGTGCGACCAACGCGACCAGCTCAGTGGACGTCGGCGCGCTACCATTCGGCGTAGCCGTCAATCCAGTCACCAATACGATCTATGCAATCAACTGCGGCTCGGGTTGCACAAACGAGCCCGGGCTCACCACCAACGTTACTGCGATCAACGGCGCGAGCAACACGGCCACTACTATCAGCTTGCCTAACGCTGTAGCGATTCGTAGCGCCGTTATTAATCCGGTTACAAACACGCTCTACGTGCCAGACAACAGCGGCGGCAGTGTCCACGAAATCACCGAGCAGCAGGTGCAGGAAAATCCTCTTTTGACGACGATCGATGTCCTGCCCGGCAACTTAACTGAGAGCACCACGCCGACGTTTGATCTGGAAGCGATCAGCAACTTCTACCCGACCGCACCCACGCCGCAGGCGGTCTGGTTTCAGTTGGACACCTGGCAGGGCCCGTGGGCGAAATCCTCGGGCACAGCACCGTACTTCACACTGACCACACCCACATTGTCTCTAGGCACGCATATCCTCTATGCCGTCGCCACCGACGGCCAGGATGCGAACTCGGCCGGCGTGGCACAGCAATTCATCGGCGGCATGGCGGCGTATGTATTTACCGTCACAATGTCGGGCACGACGACTGCTCTAGCGTCGGCCCCGAATCCGTCGAATCTAGGACAATCAGTGAAGTTTACGGCGACGGTGGCTGTGACCCCGCCGGGCATCGGAACGCCCACGGGCACCGTGACCTTTTTCGCCGGAGACACCACGCTGCGCAAAGTGACGCTGCCCGCAAGTGGTGAGGCTGTCTATGCTACCTCGGCTCTGACCGCTGGGTCGTATAGCATAACCGCCGCGTACAGCGGAGACGCCAACTTCACAGGCAGCACCTCGTCGGCGTTGACGCAGCAGGTGAACGGGTCCACCGTCACAGTAACGCCCACTTCGCTGAGCTTTGGAAACCAGGCCCTCGACGAAACTAGCGCAGTCAGGGCGGTGACTCTGACCAACACGGGTACAACCTCAGCCACCATCAACAGCATTGCGGTCACCGCCAGCTTCGCAATTTCCTCGAAAACCTGCGGAACGACGCTCGCCGCGCACGCGACGTGCAAGGTGGAACTGACCTTTACTCCGACCGTCTTGGGAGCGGCGACGGGGACGCTCACCTTCGCCGATAATGCGGCAAACAGCCCGCAGACGACAGCGTTGTCGGGCACAGGCATCGTGCCGGCAGCCCTGACTCCGACCAGCGCTACATACGCGGCGCAATCACTGGGGACGACCAGCCCCGCGAAGACGTTCACTTTGACCAATAATCAGACGGTGGCGCTGACCGACATCGCGATTTCGACAACCGGAGATTTCGCGATCTCGACGACGACATGCACGACGAGTCTGGCAGCCAAGGGCAAATGCACAATCAGTGTAACGTTCGCGCCGACGCAGACGGGAACCAGGACTGGCCAGCTAAGTGTCAGCGACAGTGCCAGCAATAGTCCGCAGACGTCGGCTCTGAAGGGCACGGGAAAGTAAGATCATTCATTGCCACGAACCAGCCCCGCAGCAGTCCGGGGCTTTTTTTACTGCTAGCCCACGCACGACGCCACTCTGGAATGACCACGTAGATCAGAAGTTTAGACGTTCAGACTCGCTGATTGTTGAAATCAGGTGTTTACACTCAAAACCCCGCGATCGCGTCGATGAGTGTAACGGTGATTTTTCGGCAACCATGCTCTTGAGCCACCACCATCTCCCCCACTTTCATTGACTTGCCGGTTTCGCCCACGTAAGATTTGCCCCTGATGATCGGCCAGACCATCTCGCACTACCGCATTGTCGAGAAGCTCGGTGGTGGCGGCATGGGGGTGGTCTACAAGGCAGAGGACGTGAAGTTGCACCGTTTCGTCGCCCTCAAGTTCCTCCCTGACGAAATTTCTAAAGATGCACAAGCTCTAGCTCGCTTCGAACGGGAAGCGCAGTCCGCTTCCGCCCTAAACCATCCGAACATCTGCACCATTTACGAGATTGATGACCAGCACGGCCAAGCGTTCATCGCCATGGAGTTTCTGGATGGCATCACGCTGAAACATCGCATCGGCGGAAGGCCAGTCGAGACGGATGTTTTGCTCTCTTTGGCGACTGAAATTGCCGACGCGCTGGATGCTGCCCACTCCAAAGGGATCGTACATCGCGACATCAAGCCCGCGAATATTTTCGTCACCGAGCGCGGACATGCCAAGGTTCTGGATTTCGGATTGGCGAAGGTCAGTCTGGTAGGGAGTTCTTCGAGCAACATTGCGTCCCTTAACACGCAGACGGTGGACGCGGATCATCTGACTAGTCCGGGCACCATGCTGGGGACGGTAGCGTATATGTCGCCGGAGCAGGTGCGGGCGAAAGAACTCGATGCGCGGAGCGACCTGTTCTCGTTTGGTGCGGTGCTGTATGAGATGGCGACTGGAGTGTTGCCGTTTCAGGGAGAGAGTTCGGGCGTCATATTCAAGGCGATCCTCGATTCGACTCCACCGCCAGCGATTCGGTTTAATCCCTCTCTGCCGCCCAAGCTGGAAGACATCATAAACAAAGCCCTGGAGAAAGATCGCAACCTGCGCTACCAGAGCGCAGCGGAGATGCGCGCCGACCTGCAACGCATGAAGCGCGACACCGACTCCGGTCGCTCTGGCGTGACCTCAGCCTCCCGCTCCGAGATCTACGTTGGAGATCATCAGTCAAGCGACGCAGTTGCCGCCCTGCCGAAGCGCCCAGCATGGAGGATATGGGGAATTGGAGCTGCCGCCTTAGTCGTGGCGGCAGTTGTCCTCCACTACTTCCAGTCACGTCCTCTGCCGACGCCCAGCGTTTCCGGCTATGTTCCGGTGACGCACGACGGAAATCCCAAGTTCCTGGTTGGAACAGATGGCTCGCGACTTTATCTCATGGAATTTGCTGCCGAGGGGCCCATCATGGCGCAGGTTGCCGCAGCTGGCGGAGACGTAGCACGTGTTCCCCTCCCCACTCCGACAATGACCCCGCTGTCTGTCTCTCCCGACGGCTCAACTCTATTAGTCGCAGACGAGGTCGGGCAGACGGCATTCCATGGTCCGCTCTGGTCCGTGCCTGTGCTGGGGGGCTCTGCGCGGAAGTTGGGCGACATCGACACTCCCGCCGCTGCCTTTTCACCGGATGGTCAGATGATTGTCTACTGTTCCGGCAATGATCTCTTCCTCTCGAAAAGCGATGGCAGTGAATCTCGCAAACTCGTCTCGCTGTCTGATGCCGTATTTGATCCAGCCTGGTCGCCAGATGCGAAGTCGATTCGCTTCCGCCTCGGCGGAGGGTTCAACTCTTTGGGCTCTCTCTGGGAGGTTGGGGCTGACGGCACGAATCCGTATGCGTTGTTGCCCGGTTGGCGCAGCACTGCTTCGGAATGCTGCGGCCGCTGGACTCCAGACGCGAACTACTTCATATTTCAGTCCGGCTTCAACATATGGTCGCGGCCGGAAAAAAGGAACTGGTTTGGAAAGACCATTTCGCAGCCAGTCCAACTGACCTCGGGCCCCTTAGGCTATTTCTCGCCGCTGTTGAGCAAGGATGGCAAGAAGCTCTTCGTCGTCGGCGCGCTACAGCACGGCGAACTCTCGCGCTACGACGTGAAGTCCGGACAATTCTCTCAGTTCCTCTCCGGGCTTTCCGCCGACAGTGTCAGATTTTCCAGAGACGGTCAGTGGGTCGCTTACTCCACCTTCCCCGGGGCGACTCTCTGGAGGAGTAAGCTAGATGGCAGTCAGCGGATTGAACTCAGTTTCCCGCCTATGGCGGCGCTGCTGCCAAGTTGGTCTCCCGACGGCAAGCAGATCGTGTTCTTCGGATTGTCGCCCGGGCAGAACGCGAAGATGTATATGGTCTCCGCCGATGGCGGAACTCCCCGCGAACTCATCGCCGCCGACCCCGAACTGAAATACGACGCCGATTGGTCTGCCGACGGAACCCGAATCGTTTTCGCCAACGGACCGGCGAATCCCAACAGCAGCATCCGTATCCTCGACGTGAAAACGAACCAGCTCTCGAGTCTGCCTGATTCCACCGGACTCTACTCTCCACGCTGGTCGCCCAACGGACGCTATATCGCCGCCATGAACTCTGATTCGCGTGTCCTGATGCTGTACGACTTCCAGACTCAGAAATGGCAGGAGCTCGCCCGCGTCACCATGGGTTTCCCCAACTGGTCAAAGAATTCAGAGTACGTGTACTTCCTGCACGAACAAGATCAGCCCTCTGTGATGCGGGTCCATCTCACTGACCATAAGGTCGAGCGCGTTGCCGATCTGAAGAACTTCCGCCAGGCTGGTTTTTTCAACGTATGGCTCGGTATGGCTCCCGACGACTCTCCGCTGCTTCTGCGCGACACCGGCACGCAGGACGTCTACGCTCTGAACTTCGAAGAACCGTAACCAGGTTGAAGCAGAATCAGTGGGGAGTGACGGGTGTCATGTCAGACTGACACTATCAGGCGGTTACACTCAAAACCCCCGCCGCCAATGAGTGAGATGGCGATTTATCGTCAGTTGACCTGGCGAGGTCTTTTGGTTCGGCTCTCATGTAGAACTTATACTGGTCGTCGTGCGTGATTCGACGCCAGGCCTTTTGATTGATCAGCGGCGCGCGTCAAGAGTATCTCCAGCACCCTTTGTCGCGATGCCGCGCCTTCTGCATGAGGGAGGCCTCAGCGGCTATAGCCGGTAGCACCTTAAGGCGGTGTCGGCATCGCTGATGCGATGCCCTGATACGAATCTTGTTCGAAATGCACCATTATGCGTTTGGCAATTTGTCCAATACCTTTGAATCCGTCTCTCCTCCCTCTACTCCGGCGATAGAGATCCGTGTTGCGCCCTTGCGCAACTTCTACGTGAAATCGATGGTCGAGGCTGAAGACCGCGAACCCTTTGCCCACAATCCAACGGGATTAGTGCCACAATTTCGTGGAGCACCGGTAAGCATCTCGGAGATCGGATTCACTCCAGGGAAGAAAGCATCGTCAGTGGGAGCTTCCGACGATGTCGAGAGCCGTAAAGGCTACTCGGGGCTATATCAGTTCGGCACTTCCTACAATCCAGGAAGGTTCGCAAACCCGGCGGGCACAAATCCAAGTTCCGGGAACTACCTCTTGTACTGGATGGCAAATCAGGCACTGTGGCGCGTCAACCCATAAAGAGGGAAAAGGTCTGGACGCGACGGGTCGGCTACGACTGGAGTCCGGCGGACATCAATCGCAACAATAAGCAACTCACCGCTGGGTTGCGCTTCAATGAGCCGATCCCCCTGCACATTCACAACACTGTAGCACTTGGCTACGTGCAAAACAGTCTAAGCTCACAGTTTCTCCCACCTGATGCTGCGGCGTGGAAAGCGGAGCGCGCCGTAGAATGCAACGCCCGCTTGGATGTCGCGCCAATGCTAATGCTGCAACCGGTGGTGCAAGTACTACGCAAATGTCGCCGGAGGGTCGCAGCGCGCCGTAGTGTTCGGGTTCAGGACGAGGGTAGAGTTCTAGCAACGCCCGCGAAATTGCGATTTTCGCCTGCCTGATAGTCGAGCGATAATTCTTCACTAAAACAGTGCCCAAGGAAAAGTCTCAGATGACGATTTTCGGCTGAAGAACTCCGATTCCACATACATTCTTGCGGGCGCAAATTGGGCACCTGAGAGGTAGTCCAGTTCGTCAACGACCAGTTCTTTGGGATCTTCGTCACGAAAACTACGCGGGTTCGGGATGTTTTGATCCTTCCGGAAAACTGGAAAAGCGAGGGACCTAAAGGGTTTTAATTGTGCTACCTCAAAATTGAAACGGTGGAAATTAGTATGTACTCGGATCCATTTTTATCTCTTCGCGGTAACGATCGCCGAACCGCTCGCGTGGCAATTTTATGGGGCCAATCTGGGGCCAACAAGCGTTCCCCAGCTATCTAAATGCTCTGAAAGCGCCCGAAAATGCTCTGTAAGTCATTGATTTTCTGTCGGTTAGAAGCGTGTCAAGGTAGCGCTCTAACCAACTGAGCTACGCGCCTACATGAAGCTTCACAATAGTTTACCAAACTTCGGCGGACGTGAAACGCCGCTCGACCCGGTGAAGCCGCCGATTCTAAACTCAGCTTCGTCGGGGGGGGGACGATTGTAGGTGGGTATTTGGATCTAAACCAAAGTGGGCTTTGTATCGGCCGCAGGAAGTCAGGCCCAAGTCTCTCGCTCACAGCTTTTTTACGTCGTCGCACCAGAGAGACGAGAGCGCAAGTCGCGGTGGAAGCCGGAAATATGAGCTTCGAATTCGGATAAGCTCATGTCAGCCGTAACGTGAACTCTAGGGAGCGCAAACTTCGGCAAGGATGCGCCGAATCCTCCTCCAATATTCATAAACGCACATTCGAAGCCGGCCTGCTCCGCCATCTGCATCTCTCTGTTTGCCACCGATGCCAGATCGCCAAACGGGTAAGCCAACGCCCACACTGGTTTTTCAATGGCTTCTTCGAGCAAGCTTCGGCTCTCGGAAATCTCTTTCCATGCCAACTCGGAGCTTTGTTGCGTGAGTATCGGGTGGCTCAGCGTATGTGATCCTATGCTCATCCCCATATCCATCAGTTGCCGCAGGTCATTCCGATTGAGTAAGCCGTAACGGCGGCGATGAGCCTCATTGTTCACGCACTCTTCGCTCCACACGTCCGGCAATCCAAATTGAGTACGCGAGGCTTCGATGAACCCTGTTCTGGTTTCCTGATCGCATTGCGAAAGCCTCTTTAACAGAGTTCCCCACTCGGACCGTCGCCTTGCCCGCTCCCCTAGTTCGACGGTTAACCCCAGCGAATCGAAACAATAGCTCCCGGCCGGTGCAGCTAGTATTAGAAGATAGAGTTCTTCATACCACAACATCTTGGAGTTCTGCGCGGCCGAAGCTCCCAGCACGAAGAAAAGGCAGGAAAGATTTTCTTCCCGCAGAATCGGCGCCATGTCAGTAAGCCCGCTCACCAAGCCATCGTCGCAGGTAAGCAGAACGGCCAGTTCGGGTAGCTCTTTGCCGTCGACGAGCCACTCACGCACCTGCTCGGGCGAGACAACGCGATAGCACTCCTTCAACAGGTGAAGCTGGGCCCGAAAGTTTTCAGGGCTCACCAGACTGCCGTCCTGTTGGGGATCGCCCACCAGGTAGCCTGAGGGCAGAACTCCATGATACGTAATAACGCAGAAACTGCCACCATCGGCGCGCCGGCGAAGATAGCCGGAGTTCGACAGCCAAGGGTAAACAACGCGCTTTAAAATCGGGCTCACCAGCACCTCTTCATCGGACCACAAACCGCCAGCTCAGAGGAGTACCACGCTTGATCCCCCATGCCGCGCGCGCCAAGCATCTCAGCGAGATAGCGAGTGCGCAGTCCATGCCCTTGGGTCGAATGGAAACTTGCGAGAATTTGTTCCCAAATTACCATTATATGGGGGCAGGCACTCGGCAAGAAGTGTGTTGAACAAGGAGGCAGAAACACCACTATTAGAGGGATGAGCAAATGGAGTGTTCTCGGGGATTCTCTGACATCGACCCAATTGGACCGATGAACCGCGTTTACCAGTTGCAAAGTCGCACCAGTGGCGGCGACAATCGTTCCATGGCAAGAAAATCTCAGCAAGAGGATGCCGGTTCCACCGCGCTGTCCGCGCGTGGTCCTTTCTTGCCGGGAGCGATGGTCATCGTGACGTTGGGCAATCCTCGAGATAAATTTTGGGGCGTGATTCTTGCGCTGACTTCGGAAGGGCTCAGCCTGAGCGGGGTCGAGCTGGCATCTTTTGAGGATTTTGTCGTGATGGTGAAAGATGGCGAACCGTTTAGTCCTGCGGTTGTCTTCTTCCCCATGCACCGCATCGAACGCATCGAACTCGATCTTCCCGATGGCAACCTGCCTTCGCTTTCGCAGCGCTTTTCGGCCAAGACCGGGCGCGCCCCCGCCGCGCTGCTTGCCCCTCCCAGTTCTGGCGGAGCAACCGATCGGCGCGGTGGCTCACCACGCACAGCAGTCGATCCGACTGCAGGCCCGGCATGAAATTTTCTCAAATCTTCACCGCGCCAAACCAACTCACACTGCTGCGGATGGTCTTTGTTCCGTTTATCGTGATCGAACTAGTCGAGGGCCGTTATTTCTGGGCGCTGATTCTCTTTGTAATCGCGGGTTTCAGCGATGGTCTGGATGGCCTGCTGGCTCGCAAATTGCATCAGCAGACTCTACTCGGCCAATATCTCGATCCTATCGCCGATAAACTCTTATTAAGCACAATGTTTCTGGTGCTCTCCATCCTGCACAAAATTCCGTGGAAGTTCACAGTATTGGTCTTTAGCCGCGACATCTCCATCCTGGCGGCCAGTGCGGTGTTGTTTGCCATCGCAGGGTTGCGTAATTTTCAGCCCAGCATTTTCGGTAAAGCCAATACGTTCTCCCAGATCGCAGCTGTTTTCTTCGTGATGCTGTTTTCCATAAAGCCGGTGCTCTGGATTCGGATTACTCGGATTGTCTTCTTGCGGGCCACGTTCGCCTTCACGATTATTTCGGCGCTGCATTATGTTTTTCTTGTACAACACCGCTTGCGGGCGCATGCTCATGCGCTGCCTCCGCATTCTTCCCCCGATCTGCCCGCCAGTTGACCCTCTTTCCAGCGTACCCCTAGAATTGATGATTCATCTCTGAGCGCGCAATCACTCTATGGCCTTACGCCTTTACAACACCATGCCCTCGCAGGTCGAGGAGTTCCATCCGCTTCGCGACCACGAAGTCCGCATGTATGCTTGCGGTCCAACCGTCTACGACTACGGGCACATCGGCAATTTCAGAACCTTCATTGCCGTCGACATGCTGCAGCGATTCCTGCGTCAGTCCGGCTACAAAGTCCGCTACGTGATGAACATCACGGACCTCGACGACAAGATCATCCGCAATGCGGCGCGCGACGGCGTCAGCGTTCGGCAATACACCGCAAAATACGAGAAAGCGTTTCTCGAAGACGCTGCCATGATTAAGATTGAACAACCGACCCTGGTGCGCGCTACCGAGCATATTGAAGCGATGGCGGATTTTGTGGCCAAGCTGGTCGATAAGAAGATCGCCTATCGCACCGACGATGGTTCGTATTACTTTCGCATCGCCAGCTTTCCACGCTACGGGAAACTTTCGAAGAAAGACTTCAGCGGAATGCTCGATGGAGCCCGCGTGGATGTTGACGAATATGAAAAAGACAGCGCGCGCGACTTCGCCTTGTGGAAGGCGCCCAAGCCGGGCGAGGCTTCCTGGGACACTGCGATCGGTCCCGGACGCCCCGGCTGGCATCTGGAATGTTCGGTGATGTCGATGCAGCAGCTGGGCGAGAGCTTCGATCTGCACGCGGGCGGAGAAGATCTCGTCTTCCCGCACCATGAAAACGAGATTGCGCAATCGGAATCGATGACCGGAAAGACATTTGCCCGGTTCTGGTTTCATGTGCGTTTCCTTCTGGTCGAAGGCGAGAAGATGTCAAAGAGTCTGGGAAACTTTTACACCCTGCGCGACCTGGTGTTGAAAGGTCATAGACCTTCCTCGATCCGCTATCTGCTCACCTCGGTGCCTTATCGCAATCAACTCAACTTCACATTCGATGGACTCAAGCAAGCCGCGGTTTCCGTAGAACGCCTGCGCAGTTTTCGCCAACGTTTGGCCGAGGCGAGTTTGCCAGCCGGTTCGAATCCGGAAATGCAATCGCTCGCGAGCCAGACCATCGACCGCATGCGGAGCGCACTCGACGATGATCTCAACACCGCGCAGGCGCAGGCAGCCGTCTTTGAGATGGTGCGCAGCGCCAACTCCGCAATCGATGCCGGCAGACTCAACGCTAACGATGTCGCTCCACTGTTGACCGCACTGGAAAAGTTCGACGAAATCTTTGCCGTACTGAAAGACGACGATATCCCGGAAATGAAACTGGTGTTCGATTGGGCACCCACCGAAGACCGCGAGAAAGACATCAGCCCGGAACTACGCGATGCCGTGCAATCCGGCCAATCGTCTGATGCCGATATCGAAAAGAAAATCGCCGAGATGGAGGCCGCACGCAAAGCCCGCAACTTCAAGGTTTCCGACGCTCTGCGCGCAGAACTCACCGCTGCCGGCATCCTCATCGAAAACACGAAGGACGGCGTGCGCTGGAGAAGAAAGTAGTTATCTTGGGTGTAAGCTGAAAGCTGACGGCTGACAGCTTTTTATGAAGTCCCTCGACGAATACCTCCGCGATGCCGAGCAAGCCCACGGACATCTCTGCGCCGGGCAGGTTCTCGGCGCCCGCTTGGCGATGCTCGGCTTGAGTAAACTCGGCATCGACGATCCGCGCGGTAAAGACCGCAAACGACTTGTTACCTTCGTCGAGATCGATCGCTGTGCCACCGATGCCGTTGCCGTAGTCACCGGCTGCCGCCTGGGCAAGCGCGCTCTGAAATTTCGCGACTGGGGAAAAGTTGCGGCCACGTTCGTGGACGTGAACTCCGGCAAAGCAATGCGCATCGCAGCCAAAGAATCTTCCAAGGCTCTCGCCCGCGAAATGCATTCCGAAATCGCCGACAAGAACCAGCAGCAGATGCTGGCCTATCGCGAAATCACGGACGACGATTTGTTTACCTTGCAATGGGTGAAGGTAGAGTTACCGCCTGAAGAATTTCCGGGATACAAAGGCGAGCGCGTAGTTTGTGAAACCTGCGGCGAGGGGATCAACTTTCGCCGGGAAGTTCGCAGTGAAGAGAAGGTGCTTTGCCGCGCCTGTGCCTGCACCGAAGAACGGTATTACGAGCCGATCTAAGCTGCTTACCCTCTAAGCCGCTTGCTCGTACGCATGCGCCACGCGTAAAACTGTCGCCTCATCAAAATGTTTCCCGAGAATCTGCAGACCAATCGGTAGTTTCTCCCGCGTCTCGCCGCAGGGCACTGATATTCCCGGAATCCCCACGAGATCTGCTGTGACCGTGTAAATGTCGGCGAGGTACATGGCCAGTGGATCATCCGACTTCTCACCCAGCCGAAACGCCGCCGTCGGACTCGTCGGCGTGACGATCGCATCCACTTTGCGATACGCTTCTTCAAAATCGCGTGTCAGCAAAGTACGCACCTTCTGCGCCTTCAAGTAATACGCATCGTAATAACCTGCACTTAGCGCGTAGGTGCCGAGCATGATGCGGCGTTTCACCTCCGCGCCGAAACCTTCATCGCGGCTCCGGCGGTACATCTCCGAAAGTGACTTTACGCCAGGCGCGCGATAGCTGTAGCGAACGCCGTCGTAGCGCGCGAGGTTCGAAGACGCTTCCGCAGTCGCAATCAAGTAATAGGTAGGAACCGCATAGGGTGTGTGCGGCAGCGAAACTGGAACAATCTCGCATCCCAGGCTTTTCAGCTTGTCGATCGCCGATTCAACCGCATGGCGAACTTCATCGTCGAGCCCATCGCCAAAATATTCTTTGGCCACGCCCAACTTCAGGCCACGCACGGGCTTTTCCAGTTCGGCAACATAATCCGGCACCGGCACATCAGCCGAGGTCGAATCCATCGGATCGCGCCCCGCGATCGTGCCGAGCACAATTGCAGCGTCCTTTACAGTTGTCGTCAGCGGTCCAATGTGATCGAGCGACGATGCAAACGCGATCAGTCCGTAACGCGACACGCGGCCGTAAGTGGGCATCAAACCCACCACACCGCAGAACGATGCCGGTTGGCGGATCGAACCACCGGTGTCTGAACCTAGCGCGACGACCGCCATATCGGCAGCAACGGCAGCGGCCGAACCGCCCGAAGATCCTCCTGGCACGCGTGTCAAGTCGCGGGGGTTGCGAACGGGACGAAACGCCGAATTCTCATTCGAGGAGCCCATGGCGAACTCGTCACAGTTCGTCTTGCCAAGAACGACTGCGCCTGCAGCCTCCATGCGCACAACCGCCGTGCAATCGTAAGGAGGAATGTAGTTGCCCAGAATCTTCGACCCGGCTGTCGTGCGCACACCTCGCGTTGACATCACATCCTTGATCGCAACCGGCACGCCGCTCAGCGGCGGCAACGGCTTGCCCTCCGCAGCCATGCGGTCGATACGATCCGCCTGCTCCAGCGCGCGCTCCTTGCAGAGTGTGAGAAATGCGCCAATCTGTTCATCATCTTTTTGGATGCGCGCGTAGCACGCCTCGACAAGCGCGAGTGCTGTCGTTTTGCACTCCTGCACAGCAGAACGGGCGGCGTCGATGGTAAGCGAACTCATATACATGGAAGAATTAGAGTGGTCAAAGGACAGAGAATCGCTGTGTCACAGACTGGCCATTGGTCGCCGACCACTGGCCACTATCTTTTATCTTTCAATCACCTTGGGCACACGGAAAAATGTTCCATCAGCATCCGGCGCATTCTCCAGAGCGACTTCTTGCGACAACGACTTCCGCAATCCCTCGACCACATCGTCGCGATAGGTATATGCGAATCGTTCGCTGCCCTGCTTCGATTCATCAACGCCGTATCGATCAGATACCTGCGCCATCGGTTCCACGTTCGACGTGTCCAGTTCGTTCAACCTCTCAATGTAGCCGAGAATCGAGTTCAGATCCCGCAACATGCCGGCGCGTTCCGAGGCGGAAAGCTCCATGTTGGCGAGATCGGCAACGTAAGCTACATCTTTCTCTGTAACTTTCATTTTCTGTGACTCATTGTGCTGGAAGATTTGTCTGAAGGAGGCGGACTACTTAACTGTTGTCCGAATTACAAACTCAATCCTCTCCACCTTTTGTCCGGCGTAACGATTCATCGCCGCAAGATAACGCGGAGCGAGGCTCTGCATCTCGCGCTTCCATCCTGCGTCGGGAACCTCGACGCGGAGCACTGTACCGATAAAATCCAAAGCCTGAGCACGCTCGCTCACGACGGAGCCGCAAACCAAAGGCCACGCAAGAAGCGGCGCTTCGCGCGGTGGCACACGCCGTAGCGAACTCATCACAATCTTGTCCAGCCCCGTCCCAGCCTGTTCCACGCAGCTCCTCGTATAACTAATTTCCCGCAATTACCACTGCCAGAGTATCCGATTTTAGCACCACAGCGGATTGCCGGTAAGCATTCAACTAGCGCACTTTAGAGAGGGAATTCGTGCTCGACGAACTCAAGCGCCGCCTCGCGCGAAGCCAATTGCCCTTCGAGTTGGGCCTCTTCCACCGCCTCCAGAATCTCGCGAAATCGAGGCCCCGGAGTATATCCAGCTGCAATCAAGTCGTCGCCGCTCACCAGGACCACCGGCCGCAGCTTCTCCGGAGGAATCTCTGTGAGCTTCTTCTGCAGCAACTCATAAGTGTTTAGATTGCCGTGGCTCGCCAGGCTGTCGGCACGATGCAATGCGAGATGCTCGTTGAAGCGCGGCATACGCAGAAATTTTTTCAGCGTCGACTCCTTCATTCGTGTGACATGCCCGAAGCGCATGTGGTTGTCGACCAGCGCAAGCACCTGTTCCGTATCATCCCGGGAGAAGCGCAGACGCTCGCAGATTTCTTCCGCAATCTTGACGCCCACATCCACATGCCCATCGAAGCGGATGCGATCGGGCGCCATGCGGAAGGTTGCAGGCTTGCCCACGTCATGCAACAGTGCGCCCCAGGCCAGTGTGGACGGGCAAGGATAAGGCAGATTATCCAGCAGCAGCAGCGTATGCTCGAACACATCGCCTTCGGGATGAAACTGCGCCGGCTGCTCGATACCTTTCATTGCCGAAATCTCAGGCAGTACTTCCTTCAGTAATCTGCTCTCATCCAATAAATAAAAAGCACGCCGGCCATGCCCCTCCGTGAGCATCTTGGTGAGTTCATCGCGAACTCGCTCGCGCGAGACCACTTGAATTTCGTACGCACGTCGTTGGATCGCGGCCATCGTCTCCGCTTCGATCGCATATTCGAAGCGCGCCGCAAAGCGCACTGCGCGCAGCATCCGCAATTTATCTTCCGCAAAACGCCGCTCCGGGTCGCCGATGGTGCGGATGATGCCGGCTTCCAAATCTTTACGCCCGCCGACGAAGTCGAGCACCTCTCCACTCGCGGGGTCTAGGAGCATGCCGTTGATGGTAAAGTCGCGGCGGGCAACGTCCTCGCGTGGATCCTGGGTGAATCGCACTTCATCGGGCCGCCGTCCATCGGAATAACCCAGATCGCTGCGAAAGGTCGCCACTTCCACGGCACGGGTTTTCTGAAAGTCGCTCTTCTGCAAATCCTCTGCGCTCGCTCGTTGCTCCTCCGGCAGCGGCACCAGCACCACCCCAAACTGCGCACCGACCGCATAGGCATCAGGAAAGACCCCCATCACCTGCGCCGGGGTGGCGCTGGTGGCTACGTCGTAATCCGCAGGTTCACGTTGCAGCAAAAAATCGCGCACGCATCCCCCCGCCAGGTAAGCCTGAAAGCCGTGCTGGCGTAGGGTCTGGACGATCGAGATGGCAAAAGTCTTGGACATGAAGCGCTGCACGCGCCGGAGAATTGGATCGACTGGACCTCATCGACTGGACTCAAGGGAGAAGATGGCGTGCTCTAACGGCTCACGGAGAATTGCGTTCCACTCCGGCTTCTTCCTTCTTCATCGTCTTAATAGCCCACGCCATGCGCGGGGTATTGTGCGCAATCCCGAATTGTCCTTGTGCATTCAGCACGATAATGCCGCCGTGTCCGTTCAACCGCTGCTTCAGATAATTCATCGCCTCCTGCGCCGCCCACTCCGGAAGATTTCCCGCAAGTACCCGGTCGGCCGTCCACTTGGCGAGCACCAGTTTCATAATCGGTTCGCCCCATCCCGTGGTCGAGACGGCCGCGCTCAAATTATCCGCATAGCACCCGCATCCGATCAGCGACGAATCCCCCAGCCTTCCGGGAGCCTTATTCAGCGTGCCTCCAGTAGAAGTCGCCGCCGCAATGTTGCCGGCGCTATCCAGTGCGACCGCACCTACGGTATCGTGTGAAATCTCCGGCGCGAACAGATCGTTTCCATCTGGCGCGGATCCGTGCGCCGCCTCCCGCTGATATTCGCGCAGCCGTTCCATCTCGCGCGCAATTACCAATTCTTCGTTCTTGCACAGCTCTACGCCATGCTCAACCGCAAATCGCTCGGCCCCTTCTCCGACAAAATATACATGCGGACTCTCGCTCAGAATCTTCCGTGCCGTCCGCACCGGATTGCGCAACCGCTCCACGCAACCAACTCCTCCCGCCCGTAGCGTTGCGCCGTCCATGATCAGCGCATCCAGTTGCACCTTGCCATCGCGATTCAGAAAACTTCCGCGCCCGGCATCGAACATCTCGTCGTCTTCCATTACGACGACGGCTTCCTCGATCGCATCGAGCGCGGCGCCTCCACGCTCCAGCACTCGCCAGCCCGCCGCGAGCGCGCTGTGCACTCCACGCAGATGGCCTTCCACCATGTCATCTGGTATGGCCCACGCGCCGCCATGAACAACAAGAACGGGATCAGTCGGCAAGAATTGTCCTCAAAAAAAGTGAAATGACCGAATAGTCTAGCATCGCATGAGTCCGGATCGCATGAGTCTGAAACCGGGAAGAGTTAAGCTGCCTGTCCGGCTTTAGTAGCGGTGGGTGGAGCATCCTGGGTACGGGTCCAGGTATAGCGCATGCGATGGATCACGGTGAGAGTAGAGAGCACTGCGATGATCCACAGCACCGGCGCCATGCGGTTGAAGAGTGCGCCAATGATCACCAGCACCAGACGCTCCGGACGCTCCATGAAGCCCACGCGGCAGGAACCGATCAGCGACTCGGCGCGGGCACGCGTGTAGCTGACCATGATCGCGCTAACCATCACGAATGCAGTGAGCACAACATAGAAGAAGCGGTCGCCGCGCGCATAGAAGACCAGTAATCCCAGGAACTGCGAGGCATCGCTGTAGCGGTCGACTACGGAATCGAAGAACGCTCCAAAGCGCGTGACCCGGTTGGTGGCCCGCGCCACCTGCCCATCTACCAGATCAAAAAATCCTGAGCCGATGATCACCAGGCCAGCGTAGAAGAACAGACGCCGCTGCGTCAGAGCCGTTGCCGAACCGAACAGGACCGCAGCCCATGTGTTCACTACCAGGCCCATGAACGTGAGCACATTCGGATTGATACGCGACAGCGCGAGCCAGCGAACAATGGTATCGAGCAGCACCCCGCAGGCGCGGCCGAAGGCGCTGGTCCAACTCCGGGAAGCCCAGCTGTGGGACATCAGTCGCCTGCCTTTTCGGACTCGGCTTCGTCGTGGACGGTGATCAGGCTCAGAATTTCCAGCTCCCGCTTGCCATTGGGCGTAATGACAGTAGCCTCGTCGCCTACCTTCTTATTGAGCAGTGCGCGGCCAATCGGCGAGGTGGTCGAGATCTTGCCCGAGCTCACGTCCGACTCTTCGCTAGTCACCAGCTTGTATTCGATTTCTTCGTTCTTGGTGCTGTCGTAAACCTTGACCGTGGAACCCAGCCCCACTTTATCCTTGGGGATGTTGTTCATGTTGGTCAAGGACAAGTCGGCGAGGCGTTTGCCGAGCTGGCGGAAGCGCGCCTTGACGAACTCCTGGCGCTGCTTGGCCATGTGATATTCGGCGTTTTCGCTGAGGTCGCCCAGAGCCGCGGCCCGCTTGATTTCCTTGGGCAGCTCGTGGACCAGTTCGTGCTCCAGCGCGTCGACTTCTTCCTGCAATTTCTTTTTGAGTTGATCAGTCTGCATACGGTACAGCCTTGAAGATTATAAACCTGTTGTTAACGCGGCGGTAGGCGAAGGGGCAGGTCCGAGGAGTCCAAATAGACCGGAGAATCCTGGCTAACTGGAATTTACTTCAGGTTCTCCCACGGAACTGGATAATTCTCCTGCGATCACGTTTGGATGGCCTGCCAGCCGGTAACTCTTCAAACTGTTTCATTGCCTTACGTTCCGCTGCCACCTTCAGCCGCAGCTCTCGGCTAGCGTCCGTCTCGCGGTAGAGGGTCTGTGCAACCGAAGCGGGCCCGCGCACGTCGCTAAGCAGTAGAACTTCCACCTCAAATTCTCCACCCTCGTTGGCCACGCGCAACATATCTCCAATCCGCACCTCCCGCGCAGCCTTAGCGATCTGCCCGTCGGAGTGAATTCTGCCCAGCTCACAAGCTCGCGCGGCCAACGCTCGTGTCTTGAAGAAGCGAGCGGCCCAAAGCCACTTGTCCATCCGCACCCCGGTCATGGATCTATTTTGCTACAGATGGGAGGGAAGAGAAAAATCGCGGTAATGTCACCAATCCTCGCCGCAGCCCAAAAGGCGCGACCAGCAGGGCATTTCAATTACCCGAACAAAGTTTTTCAGGATATACTTGCGGCTCAAAACCGGGGCCACCCGGTCGCGATTCAAATTTTGTCCCAGGAGAAGCCGTGATCGCACATAAGGAATCAGTGTCCCTGCATTCGGCCAGCCGCAGAAGTTTGCAGATCTGCTGGTTGAACTTCGCTGTTCTTGTGCTACTTGCGTCCGCAGCCCTGTCTGCCGCTGTTCCGGCGCATGCCGCCAACGGGCAACTGGTAGCCCACAATACGCCCGCCTATGTTTCAACTGCGAAGAACCTGGGTGTAGAGGATCCCTCCCAGATCATCGAGGTAAGCGTCTGGTTGAACCCACACAACCGCGCTGCTCTGGATGCGCTTGCCAGCGAACTTTACAATCCCAAATCCCTCAACTACCGCCACTGGCTGAAGAGTTCCGATATCGCGACCCGGTTTGCTCCCACCGCGGCGGAAGCCAAAGTCGTTCAAGATTTTTTCCAGTCTTATGACCTAAAGATCGTCAGCGTCGGACCCAACAATTTTTATGTTCGCGCGCGCGGCACGGTCGCCGATGTCGAGAATGCTTTTCAGGTTCAACTGAACAATTACCAGGTCGGCAGTCAGATTCTGCGTGCCAACGCTACTGATCCATACATCGACGGCCCAGCGGCAGCGCTGGTGCAAGCTGTTTCCGGCCTCGACAATGGCGGGTTTCAACATCCTGTAGATCTGCGGCCTGCCAGCCCATCCTCGATCACGCCCTTAAGCCGCACAGATCTTGCCCATGCCTCCTCCGCGGCCGACGCCAACTTCTTCCAGTCGGTCTGCTTCACCGGTTTGAAAACTGAGAAACACACGACCTATGGAACCTACCCAGAGGCTACCTACAAGGGCAACGGATACTACTCACCCACCCCCGGTTGCGGGTATTCGCCCTCGAATCTTTACGCCGCCTACAATCTGAACGGCCTCTACGCCGAAGGCTACAATGGTGCCGGGCAAACTATCGTCATCATCGATTGGTGCGGCTCGCCAACCATAACGCAAGACGCCAACGTCTTCTCAAAACGCTTCGGCCTTCCGCCGCTGACCTCATCGAACTTCAACATTATCAGTACTGGACCCTCCGCCTGCTCCGGCGTGGATATGGAAATCAACCTCGACGTGGAGTGGTCCCACGCGATTGCCCCGGGCGCGAATATTGACCTGGTTGTTCCTCCGACCTCGGATTACCAGGATGTTGACGAAGCCATCTACTATGCGGTGAATTACGGACTGGGCAACGTGATCTCAGGCAGCTATGCCAGCCCGGAGTTCTTTGTCTCTAACACCGAGATGAGTAAAGAAAACCTCATCTCGGAGATCGCTGCCGTTTCCGGCATCGCCACCAACTTCGCCTCGGGCGATAGCGCCAACTACGCGACCGATTTCATCCCCCCTTGTGCCAGCGTGCCCGCGGACCTTCCCTACGCGACCGGCGTTGGCGGAATCAGCCTGGCGTTGAATTCGGATAACTCCATCGCTTTTCAAACCGGATGGGAGACCCAGGTCTCTACCCTCATCGATGGAGGAGTGATCTACGATCCTCCGCGTCCGCTTAATTTCTATGGTTTTGATGGCGGCTCAGGCGGTGGCCCCAGTGGTTTTTTTGCCAAGCCATCTTTTCAAGCGAGCGTGCCGGGAAAATATCGTCAGGTGCCTGACATTTCCTGGCTGGCCGATTCGTTCACTGGAGCTGTGGTGCTCATAAGCGAGCCAACTCAACTTCCCGAGCAACTCTGGTACGCGGTGGGCGGCACCAGCGTGTCGACTCCAATGTTCTCCGCGCTCTGGGCCATCGCCAACCAGGAGGCTGGCACGCCGCTCGGCCAGGCCGCACCATATCTGTATTCCATGCCTTCTACAGTAATCACCGATATAGTTCCCTACACTCCCGGCCACAACGCGACCGCGACGATTGAGGAATCAAGCTCGGTGACCAACAACTACGATCCTTCCGAAACGCTGGCAGCAATCGAGCCCTTGTTCGGCCAGTTCTTCAGCGTCATAGCGGACGATCCCATCGCGGAAAATACGGCATACACCGTCTCCTTCGGCCAAAACTACCATATGAAAGTCGGAGTCGGCTGGGACGCGGTGACCGGCTTGGGAACACCAACGGATGCCCAGGCATTTGCCGATTGGTTCGCTCCCACCGCATCAGCGAAGTAATCGAACGAAAGCAGAATAGCCTCCGCAGCTCCACTCAGGACTGCGGTGGCTGTGTTTTGTGTGGGTTAGAGCCCGACCGCCAAGCTCAGGCAACTCGGCGTCTAACCCATGCAACTAAATAACTAGTTGACCGTTTAAAATCTGCCGCGTCTAATGGACTGGACGGGTTATCTAAACGTTGAGGAGGATGGATTTGCCCCCCAAAAAGTCGCCGACTCTGACCGAAGCTGAATTGCGGCTCATGGAAGTCTTGTGGGAAAAGGGTCCTGCCACCGTCCAGCAAGTCCTTGAGGATCTCCCCGAAAAAGCTCCGCTGGCCTACAACTCCGTGCTCACCACCATCCGTATTCTCGAAAAGAAGGGCTATGTGAAGCACGTGAAAGATGGCCGCGCCCACGTATACACGCCGCTGGTCGAACGCAAGGAGGCAACCCGCTCCGAGATCCGGCGCCTGGTAAACCGCTTCTTCGGCAATTCTCACGAACTCCTCGTGCTCAACATTCTTGAAGATCAAAGTGTTGACGCCGGTGAACTGGATCGCCTGCGAAAAATGCTGGAAGGGAGCAAGTAACGAAATGATCTCAGCCTCCCACTGGCAAGCAATGGCGCAGATATTCTCCGAAAGAATGCTGAACAGCATTGCCGAAGGCGTTGCCATTGCCCTGTTCGGCTGGATTCTTTTGCGAATCCTCGGGCGCCAGAACTCGAGCACCCGCTTCGCAGTCTGGTTCTCAGCTTTGATAGCGATAGCGGCGCTGCCGTTCTTCAACACTCTAAGCGCGCAAAATTCGGGCGCGCTCCCCCACGCCGCTCATTCGGCGATCCTCCTGCCCGGTTCCTGGGCCATCGACCTCTTTCTTCTATGGGCCGTCATCGCCAGCGTAGGTCTCGCGCGAATCGCCGTTGGATTTTTGCAACTGCGCAAGCTGCGCCAGAGCTGCACGCCGATCGATCCCAGCAGCCTTGATCCCATTCTGCGCGAGACTCTCAGCAAATTCGGCTCTGTCCGGCAACTGGAAGTGTGCACCTCCGACCGCGTTCACGTTCCCACGGCAGCTGGCTTTATGAAACCGGCGATCATCATCCCTCTGTGGGCTCTTTGCGAACTCTCTCCCATCGAGCTTAACGCTGTTCTGCTGCACGAACTCGCGCACCTGCGCCGCTGGGACGATTGGACCAACCTGGCCCAGCGGATCGTGCGCGCGCTTCTGTTTTTTCATCCCGCAGTCTGGTGGATCGGCCACGGCCTCTCCCTTGAGCGGGAAATGGCCTGCGACGACTTTGTGCTGGCCTCAAACCCCAACCCTCGCGCCTATGCCCAGTGCCTAGTTGCAGTAGCAGAGAAAACTTTCCTGCGCCGCACTCTGTCATTAGCGCAAGCCGCGGTAGGACGAATGCAGCAGACCGCTCAGCGCGTCGCCCGTATCCTCGATGCGGATCGCCCCGGCGCAACCAGAGTTTGGAAGCCAGCCCTCGCTTTAGTCGCAACGTTTTCAGCCGCTTGTCTGATCGCGTTGCCCCACGCTCCTAAGCTTGTCGCATTTGATGCGCAACAGCCAAGTTTCTCAGCCTCCGCGTCCAAAATTTCGCCGGAGCTCACATTCAATAACGCAGGCAGTCAGGCAAGAATGATTCCGGCAACATTTCATGTTCCAATTTCCAGCGCTGCCGCATTGCCAAAAAATGTCCACGCTCATTCTGCAAAGCTGCGGCAACAAATTAACCCCTCTAACGCAACGCCCGCAACTCCAGTGCCCGCGAAGCTAAAGCAGCCCAAACAAAACTCTGTACACATGGTGCGCACCAGCTTTCAAACCTCCGAGACCGTCGGCGGCGCGCAGTCAATCCTGCTCGTAATGCACACCGAGCAGCTCGACGATTCCGGCCGCCTGGTCTGGAGCATTTCCATGTGGCAGCTCACGGTATTTCATCCCGCTGTTCCGCAGCTCCAGAGAGGAATCAACCCAAAAACTACTTAACCAGATTTTGTAAGAGAAAGGCATTTGTTCGGATTAAGAAACTAAATAATTAGTTGCTTAACTAAAACAATCCAACTTCCAAACTTGAAATTTTCGAAAATCGAAATAGGAGAAACTGAAATGAAAGCATGGCTCAAATCTTCACTCACCCGCCGCCTGATTGCCCCCGTTGTTGCAATCGCGCTGGCGATGTCCATCGTCACTTACGAATACAACAAGCCGGCCTTTGCCCGCGGACCAGTTGCATCTCCCACGGCGACGCCGCTCGACGATAACAGCATCAGCGCGCTGCTCTCGCTCGACCAAGCCATGGAAACGCTGGCCGCGCGCGTCACGCCAGCAGTCGTGAACGTTGCCGTCACATCACACTCGAAAGAAACGGCAGACGGCCAGACGCCTCAGCTACCCGACGGTGTTCCACCCATCTTCGGCCCATTCTTCAACCATCCGTCGCATCCGCAATCGCAGATTGAGCACGGCATCGGCAGCGGTGTCCTGATCTCACCGGACGGATACATCGTCACCAACAACCACGTCATCGATGGCGCCGTCGACATCAGCGTCACCCTGGGTGACCGCCGAATCCTGCCCGCCAGGCTCATCGGCGCCGATCCGCTCACCGATCTCGCAGTCATCAAGATCGATGGCACCAATCTTCCTAACGCGCCCTGGGGCAACTCCACTGCGCTGCGTCCCGGCCAGACCGTGCTCGCGTTCGGCAATCCGTTTGGTTTCCGTTTCACCGTGACTCGTGGCATCGTCAGCGGCCTGAATCGGCCGAATCCTTTCTCGCGCGATCGCCGGTCACCCGGAAGCTTTGTCCAGACCGACGCCGCCATCAACCCCGGCAACTCCGGCGGACCGCTCGTCAACGCGCACGGCGAGGTGATCGGCATCAACACCTTCCTCGTTTCGTCCTCCGATAGCTTTGCGGGGATGGGCTTTGCCATCCCCACGCAGATCGTGCGTCCCACGGTCGAAGCTCTCATCCGCGACGGCAAGGTAAGTCACGGCTACATGGGCATCGGCATCAGCGATGTGACCCCGGAGAATGCGAAGTTTTTCCATGTCGAGAACAATGAAGGAGCCGTAGTCAGCCAGGTCGAAGACGGTTCTCCCGCCGCCAAAGCTGGCATGAAGGTCGGCGACGTAATCACCGAACTCGACGGCCAGAAAATCAGCGACGCCAGCCAGCTTCAAATCGAAGTGGGACAGAAGCAACCCGGTAACACGATCAAACTGGATGTCCTGCGCGACGGCAAGAACGTAACCGTTCCGGTAACGCTCGAAGCCATGGGCAGCCGCGACCACGAAGGCAAGGAAGTCTCCAGCAACGGCAAGCCGCGCTGGGGGTTAGGCGTCACCGACATGACTCCCGACCTGCGTCAGCAACTCCAGCTGTCGAGTGAAGTGCACGGTGCGGTAATCGAACAAGTGCAACCCGGCAGCCCCGCCGACAACGCCGGCCTGCAACGCGGTGACGTAATCGTGGAAGTAAATCGCCGCCCGGTGCAGAACGCGGACGATGTTCAGAAAGCGTTAGGTGCCGTACCGAAAGGCCAAGACGCTCTAGTCCTCGTCTGGTCGAACGGCGGCAGCACCTTCCGCGTATTGCATGCAGGCGCTGCGAACGGAGACGCACCGGGCATGTAAGCGCTGTATGTGCAACCGCTCCGCGTTTCGGATCGGGGTGCCCCACTTCTCGCGTCCTTTGCGAGAAGTGGGGCTTTTTCCCGTCGATGTTCATCCGTCACAGACTTTTTCTTGCCTTTGATTTCATCACCGCCACCGCTCCCTTTGTGCTCGCTTGCCGCCAAAAGTACTCGATGGAACCCATGCTCTGCTTTGCTGAAGATGCTTTTAGCCACATCGATTCAACAGGTTGTGCGTCGACGGCAAGGGCCACTCAAATGCACCAATTAAGCCGAGTGAGCGTTCTGCTCCTCTTTCAGGTTCCCTGAAACTAAGTCAGTCCATCTGAAGTTCTCTCCTCTTAGCGACTACAACCTTTAGGAGGTTGATAATGTTTGCACGCAATATCTCTATTCATCTGAAATCCAATATGCTCTCCGATTACACGCGAGCATTCGAAAAAGACGTCCTTCCATTGCTTCGTAAACAGAACGGTTTTAAGGACGAAATCACTCTCGCCGGTAAAGGCGGAGTTGATGTGACCGTAATCAGTCTCTGGGACGACAAGAACGATGCCGACACTTACAACACGAATACGTACCCAGGAGTGTTGAAGACTCTGGCGAGATTCATCGAAGGCACGCCCCAGGTTCAAACCTCTGACGTCGTCAGCTGCACCTTCCATATGCACTCCGTTGCCGTACCAGCCTAGACGACACGCTGAGTCTCTTGGCACGAGGAGGCGGCTTTACTGCCGCCTTCTCGATCGTCAAGCGGTATGCACTTGATCCCGCCAGAATGGTCCCGCAAAATCTATCGGGCAACCGCCAGGGAAGTCTGATTGCCTCCGCTCCTCGCCCCGCCGTTGACTCGCCTCCCGCTCCAAGCCTACGATGTGCCGAACGGGCAAGGAGCGTTCTCCCATGGCGTACCAACGATTGTCCACGACCCGCCCATCCGCCCAGGACTGGGGATTGAAACTCAAAACCGTTCTCACCACCATGATGAGCGTTCTAAGCCTTCTCGTAGTTTTGCTAGGAGGCATGCAGAGAGATGTGCTCTGGCTGTGGATAGGCTTCGTCTGCTGCCTGATTTCGGGAGTCTTCATTCAACTCTTCATCACCCGCATCAAGAACGATGTCGCATCGGGCCGCAGGTAATCACAGATGTTCCTGTCATGCTGAAACTCCGAAACGCGATGTCTGGACATTTGGACCTCGCCTCAAGTACTCCGAGAAGTGGGTGCCCCATCTTTCGCGTCCTTTGCGAAAGGTGGGAATCCCAACTGCATACATCGAAGGATTTTGAGTTTGCCAGGCAAGTTGAGCCCGCGATCACACGACCCCAGCCCCTCAGGGGCGGAATAAGATAGCCCTCGGACGTAAGTCCGGGGATAGGCCCAATAAAATAGGAACCAAGTCCCGCAGGGACGGCACCAACTATCAAATTCCTTCCGCGCGACATTCCAGCTAGAATGGCGCGGCAGTGCAAAAGAACCAACTCTATTACGGCGATAACCTCACCGTCCTTCGCGAGCACATCAAGGACGAGTCCGTCGATCTCATCTATATCGACCCGCCCTTCAACAGCCGCCAGGACTACAACGTCCTCTTCGCCGAAAAAGATTGGCACCCGCTCCAGTTCTCAGATCATGGCCTTCGAAGACACCTGGGAGTGGAACATGGACGCCGAGGCCGCCTTCGAAGAAATCGTCGAGCGCGGCGACCGCGTTTCCGATGCCATGCGCGCCTTCCGTACTTTCCTCGGCCACAGCGACATGATGGCATATCTCGCCATGATGGCCCCGCGCCTAATCGAGCTTCACCGCGTGCTGAAAGAAACCGGATCGATTTATCTCCACTGCGATCCGACGGCGAGTCACTATCTAAAGATTTTGATGGATGCTGTGTTCGGGCCACAGTTCCTGATGAACGAAGTCATTTGGAAACGAACTAGCGCTCACGTCAATCCCAAGCGATGGGGGCCCGTTCACGATGTGCTGCTCTTTTACAGCAAAGGCACGGACCCGCAATGGAACACCACCTACCAGGAATACGAGCAAAGTTACCTCGATGTGAAGTATAAACACGAGGACGAACGCGGAAACTTTCGACTGAGCGACCTCACAGGTAAAGGAAAGACGAAAGGGGACTCGGGGCAGCCTTGGAGGGGTTACGACCCTAGTGACATAGGTCGTCACTGGGCTGTCCCACGAGACGAGGTTGTGGCCTTGGTCGGAGCATCCCGGGCCGAGGAAATGTCAACCGAACAAAAGCTAGATTTGCTGGAAGAGAACCGCTTTATCTATTGGACCCGCGAGGAAAATACAAAGATGGGAAGGGGTTTCCGCAATTCAAGCGGTATCTCTCGGGCGGGGTGCCAATTCAGGACGTTGTCACAGATATTTTTCCAATTAACTCGCAGGCTCAGGAACGGCTTGGCTACCCAACCCAGAAACCGGAGTCCCTCCTAGATCGGATCATCAGAGCCAGTTCCAATGAAGGCGACGTAGTCCTCGATCCTTTTTGCGGATGCGGCACCGCAATCTCAGTCGCGCAACGTCTTAACCGCCGCTGGATCGGCATCGACATCACTCACCTCGCCATTGGCCTAATCAAGAAGCGTCTCGACGACGCTTTCGGTGAATCGGTTCGCGCAACTTACGAAGTCATCGGCGAACCAGCCGACTTGAAAGGCGCAGAAGCCCTCGCCAAAGAAGATCCATACCAATTTCAATGGTGGGCACTCAGCTTAGTAGGCGCGCGCCCGCTGGAAAAGAAAAAAGGAGCAGATCAAGGCATCGACGGCCGTCTATTTTTCCACGACGAGAAGGGCGGCAAGACCAAGCAAATTATTCTGTCGGTGAAGGCCGGGAAACTCCACGCGCCGTATGTACGCGACCTGCGCGGCGTCATCGAACGCGAAGACGCGCAGAGCGGTGTCCCAATCAGCATGGAACCACCCACCAAACCCATGCTGAAAGAGGCGGCCGAAGCCGGATTCTACAAACCGCCCGGCCTGCAAGACAAATACCCGCGCATCCAAATCCTCACCATCGAAGATCTGCTCGCAGGCAAACAGGTAAGCCCATCCCCGTCTGCTCGCCGCCACCTTCAAGAAAGCTCCCAAAGCCAGAAAGGCCGCCGAAGAACAAATGCCGCTCAGCGGCGACATCGAAGATCCTTTCTAATCACTTGTGACATCCGACCTTGTCTTCCACAGCCCTACTCCGAAATGATATTTAGAGCTATGGGCGGGCTGGTAAAAACCAGATCATCCGCCCTAACTCCTTTGCTTCACGGATTTTGATATCTAAGCTCTTTGGAAAACGTATTTTGCGGGGAATTTTTGCTAACTCCAATGTTTTCAAAGATCACGTGCAGGGGGGAGGGCGAGCCGGAAAGACGAGGCAACGCCGCCCAGAATGTTATCCTAAGTTGGGATTCACACCCAGCGAGGCTGTAACCTTTCATGTCCAATCCCGTTATTCCTGAATCTCCATCCACCACCGAAGCCACCGAGTCGTTCAGCGACCTTCTTTCACAATACGAAAAAAGCCACGCACGCAAAAGAGAAGACGGCGGAAAACAACTCGAAGGCACCGTAATCGCCATCACCGCCGATTCCGTCATCCTCGATATCGGATTCAAGAGCGAAGGCATTCTGCCGCTCTCCGCTTTCGAAAGCGCCGGCGAAACCGCGAAGCCCGGCCAAAAGCTGCTGGTCTCGGTGAAGGGACGCAATCCCGAAGGCTATTACGAACTTACGCGCGCGAAAGTCGAGCGCCCCAAAGACTGGTCGGCGCTGGAGAAGGCATTCGCCGACAAAGCAACCATCGTCGGCACCGTCACCGGCGTGATCAAAGGCGGCCTCAGCGTGGATGTCGGCGTCCGCGCCTTCATGCCCGCCTTGCGCAGCGGCGCGCGCGACGCCGCCGAAATGGAGAAGATGGTCGAGCAGGAAATCCTCTGCCGCATCATCAAGCTCGACGTGGCCGACGAAGATGTGGTGGTCGATCGCCGCGTCGTCGCCGAAGAAGAGGAACGTTCGACTAAAGACCGCCGCTTCTCGGAGATGAAGGAAGGCGACACCGTCAGCGGCACAGTGCGCACTCTCACCGATTACGGTGCGTTTATCGATCTCGGTGGCGTGGACGCCCTGCTGCACGTGAGCGACATCGCCTGGAGCCGCGTCAATAAAGCAGCCGATGTGCTCTCTGTCGGTCAGCAAGTCGAAGTCAAAGTCCTCAAGATATCGACGGAAGCGGAGAAGCGCCGCATCTCCGTCGGCATGAAGCAACTGCAACCCCATCCCTGGGACGCCGTCGCCGGAAAGTACAACGTGGGCGAACGCGTGCGCGGCACGGTCACGCGCGTCGCCGAGTTCGGCGCGTTCGTGGAACTCGAGCCGGGAATCGAGGGCCTGATTCACGTTTCCGAAATGTCGTGGGGAAAAAAATTAAGAAGCGCCAGCACGCTGGTGAAGCCGGGCGAAATTGTAGATGCGGTAATCCTCGGAATAAACGCCGGCGAACGCCGCATGTCTTTGGGACTGAAACAGGCGCTCGGAGATCCCTGGGCCGATGTGGCGCAGAAGTTCGCCGCGGGTTCGGTGATCGAAGGTCCGGTTGTGAGCATTACGAAATTCGGCGCCTTCGTGCAGCTCGCGGAAGGCGTCGAGGGCATGATCCACATCAGCGACCTGAGCGCCGAGAAGCGCATCAATCATCCGCAGGAAGTTTTGAAGGTGGGACAATCGGTGAAGGCGCAGGTGCTCGCCGTCGATACCGAAAAACGACAGTTGCGGCTGGGAGTGAAACAACTGGTTCCGAGCGGTCTGGATGAATACATTGTCGAGCACAAGGAAGGCGATGTGGTAAGCGGCCGCATGATCGAAGTTTCCGATAGTCAGGCGCGTGTGGAACTGGGCGAAGGAATTCAGGCCAACTGCCGCATGAACGCGGCAGGCCCAGCCACAGAAAAAAAACCGCAGGCCGCTTCTGATTCGAATCCCTACTCCAAGCCCGATCTATCTTCACTTGGTTCCATGCTGCAGGCTCGTTGGAAGGGCAACAGCGGCGCTGCGAAGCCCGAAGAGGTCCGCAGCGGGCAGATTCGTAAATTTCGTATCGTCAAGCTGGATGCAGCTGCAAAGAAAATTGAATTAGAGATGGCTTAAATCGTCAGCGCGGTAACCTCGGCAACGTCGGCTGCAAAATCCTCACCGGCATCCGCTGCATTAAAGCGCCGTTCGCAGGCATCCGCGGCGAAGAAACGCCGCGCATCGGCCCAGCCCAATCGTTTGTGGTAGTCGCCGTGTGAGTCGCAATTTGACGACTGCGCTCAAATCCAAATTGCAGACGAGTCACTGGCGCAACCGGAAACTTGTGTTCCCACGTTGCGGTTTCCGGTGTTGAAATGCGGGCAAGTTCCGATCCGTTCACACGCTCATACCTGCGTAACTCATTGCCAACGAGCACCGCACCGGATTGCAGTCGAGCGTCTGCCATACCTGTTACGAAGAGGTGATTGTTACCGCTCGGAACTGTACCGATCCAATGACGAGCCCCGCTGCTCAGAACGGGCTGCCGACGAGGCACAGAAGCTATGAGCGTCGATTGCAGTGCGCTGCCCGATTGCGAAGCCGCGCCAGAAGCGACCGTGAGAACCACGCCGATCGAGGTGTAGGAGACGTTGAAATGCTCTGTGCTATTGATCGCGATCGTAGAGTTGGAAAACGTGCCACTGATGCTCGATGCCGTCAGCACGGTAAAAGTAGAACCTACTGTTGGCGTGAAGCCACTGGCCAGCGCGACTGTGAGCGTTCCAGCCAGTGTCGCGGATCCGCTAACCTGCAGTTGGCTGTATTGCGTGCCAACAGTCGTTCCGCCAATGAAGCTCTTCATAGTAGCGGTCGAGAGTTGAGTGTAACTGCCAGTTATGATGAGTAGACCGGCTTTTCCACTGTCTCCAACATTGAGCGTCGGAGCCGTTCCAGAGCCGCCAACTGTGACATTTTGGCTGAGCTTGCCCGCGCCCTCAATCGTTCCACCGGTTACGTCGATGCCGAATCCCACAAGCGCACCATCGACCGTCGTCGTTCCGGCGGACTGGTTGTAGGCGTTGCCGCCGCCTACCGATAAGGTGCTGCCCTTGGTGACCGTTACATTGCCCGAGTTCGTGAAGTTGGCGGAGCCCGTGGTGAAGCTCCCATCACCCGTCACTGTGAGAGAGCCTGTGTTGTTCGTGAAGCTGGCGAGTCCGTTTGCCGTTCCGTTCAGAATCTTGGCTGACGATCCTGAGATGGTCAGATTCGCGGCGTTATTCACGATGTTAGCGCCCGTAAATTCCAGGGTTCCGCCCACCGTGTAAGTGCCGTTGGTGAGAGTGTCGGTAGTGCTATTGAAGTTCGTCAGGTTACCGGTCACGGTAAGCGCGGTGCCAGTGTCGATTACGAGCTTGCCATTATTAGTCAAGTTGCCCGCGGTCGTGAAAGCTGCTTTAACGGCTAGCGTGAGGCTTCCGGCGGAGGTGATGGTTGCCAGGTTTGCCAGCCCATTGCCGCCGGTGGTCGAATTTACAATTTTGCCCGTGTCACTCAGAGTGATGTTGGCCGCATCGGTCACGATGTTGGCACCGGCAAATTCCAGTGTTCCCCCCACCGTGTAAGATCCTCCGGTAAGCGTGTTGGTTGAGCTGTTGAAGTTGGAGAGCGAGCCGGTGACCTTGAAGGTGCTGCCGGCATTTACCGCGAGCTTGCCGAGGTTGGAGAAATTCCCCGCAGTTGTGAAATTTGCGCCGCTGCCGATGGTGAAGCTGCCAACCGAAGTGACAGTCGCGAGATTCGCCAACACATTTACGCTGGCAAAGTCGATGATCTTCGCGTTCGCTCCCGTGAGCGTAATGTTTGCGGCGTCGGTGACTACGTTTGTACCGCTGGCTCCGAATTCCAGTGTTCCGCTGACCGTATAAGTTCCTCCTGTAATGGTCGTGCCCGAGAAGTTGAGCAGCGCGCCTCCAGCAGAAGTGCCGATCTTCATCGTGTCACCGGTCGAAACGCTCAGTGTGCCGGAATTGTTGAGTCCCGCCGCGCTGGGAAGAATGTTGAGTATTGTGCTCTGATCGGCTGAAATGGTTCCGGTATTTACGATTCCCATCTTTTGGATGGTGCCAGAACCTTCGATGGTGTTGGCATTGGTCAACGTAAGGCCAGTGGTCGCGGCGGTAATCACGTTACTCGTGCTGTTTGAAAGGACAACGGTGCCCACGCCGTTCAGGGTCACGCTGTTGCCCAGCGACAGAGTGCTTGCGGTCAGCGTGATGCTGCCCGAGTTGGCGATGGTTCCTTTGAGAGTCGTGGTGGTGCCGGTTGTGTCCGTATAAGTACCGGTGTTAGTCACACCGTTCAGCGTAACCGCGCCTGTGTTCTCGATCACGCCGCTATTCGAGCCGGCGGTGGTTGTGGTCAGCGTTCCGCCGTTAATCACGGTTCCTGCGGCAAGCTGCACGGTTGAATTCGCGGCGCCATTAGTCTCGCTCAGGGCCTCGATGGTGCCGCCGGTATTATTGAAGGTTCCGTTGAGCACCAGCGTGGCCTGATTTATTGCCTCCAGCGTCCCGGAGTTGGTCATGCCGGTGCTGCCCGGCTGAACGGTCAGCGCACCGGAACTTACCTGTCCATTGGCGCTGACTGTGCCTCGGTTAATCAGTGTTAAAGTTCCGTTGCCCAGATTTCCGTAGCCGGTAATCGTTCCGCTGGAATTCGTCAGCGTGCCGGTATCGTTTGATCCGACTTCAATCTCGCCGGTTTCAGTGCCTGCGACGTCGCCGAGCGTCAATGTTCCGCCGCCGGTCAGGATTGCTGTCGAACTGTTGAATTTCAAAATTCCCTGCAAAAGATTGAAGCTTCCACTATTGGTCAGGGTGCCCGTGCCGGTAATGTCCAGGGTTGATCCGGTACCCTCGAGCAACACGGTGCCTGCGTTACTCAAAGTGGCGACATTCACCAAATCAGTTCCAGCGCCACTCCCGCCGCCGCCATAAATCGTGAGGGTTGCACCAGACTTATTCGTGAACGTGCCACTCACAGTTACCGCATTCGTGCCGCCAGCAAAGCCGGTATTGAAGGCGCCGGAATTATTGACGTTGCCGGTGATGGAGAGCGTCGTAGTCGATGGGGCATTGCCAGACAGCTCGACCTCCCCGGTACTGGCGATGGTCAACGTGCCGCCGGTTGGAGTTACGGCAGTGATCTGATTGTTCTCAAGGTCCAGCGCCCCCTGGACGGTAGTCAGGTTTGCTAAGGCACTGGTGGTTGTCGAGCCATTCTTCAGATCCAAGGTTCCAAAGAGCTCGATCGACGATCCCGCCAACACGTCGGTAATGCCCTTACCTCCGCCGGTAATGGTGAGCGTCGCGCCACTTCCCGGCGAGGTTCCGATTTCGAGAGATCCGGAATTGCTGAACGCGTTCACGTTCACCATGTCAGTCGGTGAATACAAGATCATGTCACCCCCAGCCGCGTTGGTGAAGGTCCCGCTGACGTTGACCGTATTTGTGCCGCCAGCAAAGCCGGTGGTGAACGTTCCGGAATTATTAACGTTGCCCGTGATGGCGAGGGTTGTGTTCGATGCGGCTCCGTCAGAAATCTCCAATACGCCGCTAGCGGCGATGGTCAATGTACCACCTGTCGGTTTAACGGTCGTGGTTTGACCGTTACTCACGTCCAAAGTCCCGGCCACCGTGGTCAGATTTGCCAATCCGTTCGTGGACTTTCCGCTGTTAACCACATTGAGCGTGCCGTTGAGCGTGAGAGTCGATCCCGCCAGAATGTCGGTAACGCCCTGGCCGCCCCCGGTAATGTTCAACGTTGCCCCGGAATCTATCTGGAGTGTCCCTGAGTTGCTCAACGCGCCAACGTTCAATATATCGCCGGAGCCATACAGCTGTAGGGTCGCTCCCGCGTTGTTAGTGAAGGTTCCACTTACGTTTACCGTGTTGCCACCCGCATTGAACCCTGTCTCGAACGTTCCTGAGTTGCTGACATTGCCGGTAATGGAAAGGGTGGTGTTCGTAGAACTTCCGGGATCAACCGAGAGTTCACCTCCGCTGGCGATCGTCAAAGTTCCGCTAGCGGGAGTAATCGTATTGCTCACACCATTCGTGAAATTGATCGTGCCTTCTACACTGTTGAGTTTGGCTAGAGCACTCGTGGTCGTGCTTCCGTTCTTGACGTTGAAAGTTCCACCAATGTTGTAGGTAGTCCCGGCCGCTACATCGGTAACGCCGTTTCCGCCTCCGGTGATCGTCAGAGTTGATCCTGCATCGAGAGTGAGCGTGCCTGAGTTGCTCAACGTGGTGACAGTCATCGCATCGCCGGTGCCCTCGAGCTCTAGTGTGGCTCCCGAAGCATTCGTGAACGTCCCAGAAACGGCGACCGTGTTGCCGCCGCCGGAGAACCCGGTTTCGAATGTGCCGGAGTTGTTCACGTTGCCGGTAAAAGTAGCGGCGTTGCCGCCTTCGATATTCACCGTGGCGCCAGAGGCATTGGTTGTCATGCCGGTCACCTTGAGTGTTTCCCCAGCGGCCTCGAGGTCGAGCGTGCCGTTGTTCGTGAGTGTTCCACCGCTGCCGATCGTAATGTCGCTTCCCGCGGTATCGAACAGGAGGGTGCCGCTGCTGGCGATGGTTAGCGATCCGCCGCTGGCAAGCGTCAAGGAATCGCCCGCGGTGCTTTGCAGCGTCACATCATTTCCCGATGTCGTGCCCAGCGTCAGGTCGCTGACGGTTGCGCTGAGATTGAGAGTGATGGTTTCAGCCGCGGCTCCACTGCCGACGGTGACGTTATAGGTTTTGCCGCCGCCATTATTGGGAACCACGCCCCCGCTCCAGTTCGACCCAAGATTCCAGTTGCCCGTGGTGCCTGTCCAACTGACGGCGGTTTGCGCCTGCAAGCGAAAACTACCCACGCTCAGCAGGAGAAGCAGAACTCCGACCACTTTTGTGGCTCGTGTTGCCTTCATGCGACGCCTCCGGCAGGCAGCGGCCTGCCAGCGTAATCTCTTAGTTTGAAATGACACGAATGGAATCAGGTTCTTGATCGGGTTCTATCGATCTCCGTGGGGAGGAGACGTGAAGGATAGAATCCGGCGCAACTTTCCTACACTGCGCGTTGAGCACAATATCAGAGGTAATACAAAAACACTAGAGTCTTTCGTTAGACGCTAATTTCAAGGCGGATTCTCATGGAGTCAGCGCGCACCCAGGCGTAGGCTTTTGCAGACAGAGAAGATTCTTTTCGTAGAGCGCGGTTTTCGGTTCCAGCCTTCGAGCCAGAGCGAGTTCCTTGGCGGCACCGGAAGCATCGCCCGACTTGGCCAGCGCCACTCCCAAACCGTTGTGCACTGCTGCGGTTCCGGGAATGAGTTCGGCCGCTCTGCGGAAAGAAGCGACAGCTTCCTGGTATTGCTTCTTCTTGAAATAATCGCAGCCGAGTTGATAGTGGGCGGCAGGCATGTCCAGCTGCAACTGCAATACTTTCTGAAGCTGCGTGATCGACTCGTCATAGCGGCCCATGTGGCGCAGGGCCAGAGCATAATTGAAATGCGCCGTCAGGTTCTCGGAATCTATCTGTAGCGCCTCTTTGATTTTCGCGAGTCCTTCCCGCGAATGACCTTGCTGCACCAGCGTGAGCCCCTCGTTAGCCAGTGCCAGTACACGCTGGCCTTCTTTTGCCTTGCGGCCTAACTGCTCGCTGAGGGCTGCCTCCTTGGCGGCCTCGTCGGTTTTGCCCGCTCGCCGGAGAGCGCGGCTCAATTGAAAGTGCACGGCGCTATCCCCAGGGAGCAGAGCTGCCGCCCGCCGCAACTCCTGCACCGCTTGCTCAAGGTCTCCTTTTTCGCGCAGGACCAGGCCGAGATCGCGGTGCGCGGCGCCCAGAGTTGCATCCAGCTTGATCGCCAGTCTTAATTCTTCCGCGGCTTTGTCAAGATCCTCAGCCTTCAGCAGAGTGCTGCCCAGGTCCTGGTGCAAGGCAGCATTTTTCGGATCAATCGCGATTGCCTTGCGAAATTCTGCTTCTGCTTTGGGGAAGTCACCAGAGAAGGCATAGAGTTCGCCCAGTTCGCGCAGCGCGTCCGGCTGGCGGCTGTTCAATCCCAGCGAGGTGAGATAGGCATTGGTCGCTTCGTCTCTGCGATCCGCTCGAGTGAGCAGTTTGGCCAGAGACAACCAGTTGTCCGCACTCTTTGGCGCGAGCTTCACCGCCAGCCGAAGCTGTTTTTCGGCCGCTCTCTGATCGCCCGCTTCCGAAAGCATATCGCCCAGAAATCTGCGGAAGTCCGGATTGGTAGGTTGCAGGTCGCAGGCGCGCGCCATTTCCGCAGCCGCATCATGCGGACGACCCACGCGCACATAGGCTTGCGCCAGGTCGTTGTGCAGCGCAGCTTCCTGCGGACGGCTGGCGACTCCCTGCTCAAAAAATGATATGCTTTCTGCGAATCTCCCCTGTTTGAATATGGCAACACCGAGGTTCGTCACCGCTTCGATGTTGGATGGATCGGCCTGCACCGCCTGGCGGAATTGCGACTCCGCCTCAGCCGGATGGTTCTCCTGCATCAGGCGAATTCCGTCGGCATTCAATTGTTGAGCGCGGTAGCTGGGCGTAATTTGCGGCGGCGCGACCGCCGGTAACGCGACTGCGATCAGCAACACAAGCAGCTTGGCCATAGTGCTGGAAAAGCGGGCTAAGAATAATTTCTAACACAGAAGGATGATCATCTTATGACCAGGAATGAGCAAGGTAGTGCCGCAGTACAGATCGTGTGGGTTTTGGCGGGGATTGTAGTGATTGCTGCCGCCTTCTTGATTGTCAGAAATACGCGGCCCGGTACGCCCATGGCGTTTACTACGCCGTATCAGGCAGTCTTGATGACCAACGGTGTGGCCTACTACGGCAAACTACAGGGCTACGGCACACCTCAGCCGGTGTTGACCGATGTCTACGTAATCGTGACCCAGACCAATCCCGACACCAAGCAAACCAACAAGGGGCTGTTTAAGCTCGAGAAAGTTGAAGACCTGTACCAGCCAGATCGCATGTATCTCAACCCGAGTCAGATTCTGGGCGTCGAGCCAGTGAACACGAACTCGAAGGTGGCTCAATTGATCGCGCAGGCGCACTAGGAGTCAGTAGGAATGTGCACGGTGCCTCCGCAAATTAAGAAAGCCGCTCTCGCGAGCGGCTTTCACATCCCTACTGATCGTTATTTATCCAGCTAGGTTCGTCCGGCTAGTGCGCGAACGAAATGTTAATTCCTGTGGTCAGTAGCACGTCGTTCTGCTTCGTGCCCTCCGGCGGGTCCGATACATAGATGTCGCTAAACTGGTTCTGCCAGCCCAGCCACTTGCTGATCTTCGTTACCGTGCCGAGATCAAATTCGCCGCGATATTGGCCGGCATAGCCGCTCGACAAGTCTGGATAGAGATATAGCTTCTGGCTGATCACTGTGGTTTTCCCGGCCTTGTGCATCAACTCTTCGCCGAGAGTGAGCGCAGCGTATTTGTTGGTCACGCCGTAAGAGGCGAAGGTCGGTGGGACCGTCACCGGGGTGTTCACCGGGCCATCGGAATAAGTCTCGTGCGTGTAGTTAACACCAGCAAGAAAGTCCAACGTAGTGGTGTCGGACTTGATGGCGTGATAGCCCAAACCGCCGCCGTAAACACCGCGCAGGTCAAGGTCCTGCAGAGCATTGCTCATGAAGTCTGCTCCCACGAAGGCGAACGTCCGCGGCCCGAAATTCCGGTCGTATCGAATTCCGGAAGTGATCAGATTGGCTACAGTGCTGGGAGTGGCTAAGTCGTTGTCGGTATAGATGGAGCTCAAATACAGGGTAATCTTGTCGTTCAAAGTCGCGTGGACGGCATTGATAGCCAACGCCAGATTTTCGGTTTGACTGTTGCCGCGCGCGAGCGAGAAGCCTACGTTGGCCCCGCCATTCCACCCATGCAGCAAACCAGGGTGCAGCGACTTATCGTAGGCCTCCTGCTCGGCGTCATTGCGGATCAGAACGATATTGGCCGCGGGGACTTCTACCGTGCCGACGGTCTTGGTGGCGACTTCGATCTTTCCGTCGCTGGAAGTTACCGTGCCGACCACAGTCTTCTTATCCGAAGTGCTCACGTGCAATTCTTTCTCGGTTGTGATCTGTGTGATAGCGGCAAACTGCACCGTGATGTCTCCTGCGAACTCGGTGTGCAGCACCAGGGTTTTACCATCCGACTTCACGATGGTACCGGTGAAGTGGTCGCCATTTTTCAACGTGATCTGATCGGCGTAAACCGCCGACGCTAGTCCCAGAAACGCAACTAAAGCAACAAATTCCACTTTACGCAACACTGCCTACCTCCAGATTTTTGAGTCAGCTTTCGCTCAAATGCCTTGGAACAAATATCGAATAGGCCTATTCACTAGACCCATATGGATTAAACCGATATTGACTAAACCCCGGGAATTACCTGGAACGGGAAAAAACAACGACGAAGCGGCCTTCGGCGCAAGAAGATACTGCCTTCAAAGCTGCTCGCTCAGCTCTTTGTTTCCTTGGATTCGGTGGTCTTGTTCTGCTCGGCCGATGCCTGTGCCGTGGGATTATCCTTCATGCCTTCTTTCAAGGCTCGAATCCCCTCACCCAGTCCCTTGCCCAGTTCAGGCAACTTCTTTGGGCCGAAAACCAGCAGAGCGATGGCAAAAATGATGATCAGGTGCATCGGTTGAAATAAACCTTCAAGCATAAGAACCTCCGAGGAGAACACTACTGCTTTCTAATACGCTACTGGACTGGCGGGGGGAAGTCAAACGCCTCTAACGCCCGGATTAGGCCCAGTCATTACGGGTGCATTACCTCCGTGACCTTACCTTCGGGTTGGCTGGCGGATTAGTGTGGAATCGGGCAGTTTGCGGAGCCATGCCACAAAGGCCCGCAACCATTAACACAACCCTACGCCGTCGCCGGAGAGTCGAGTGAAGCGCAAAGGCTTGTCAATTTTTCTGGTTCTTCTGGGGATGACTCTTGCTGCCTCGGCGAGTGAAAGTCAGCCGGTAAATGCCGTGCAGTTGGCGGCTTGGCTTACGGCTGGCGTGCCCAGCAGTCGCTTGGTCCGCATCATTCAGGACCATGGAATTGCGAACCTTCCCGGGGAGCAGCAGATTCATCAACTGGAATCCGCCGGCGCCGATGCAACTCTGGTACGCACACTCACTGGCTTGAAACCGTCCGGCCCTGCGAAATCTGAAACCAGAGAGATCCCTGCGATCTTGCTGCAGGCCGCCGCCGCTGCCCGCTCTCAGCGCTTTCATCAAGCCGAACTTGCTCTGCGCCAAGCTTTAAGCTCCGACCCGCAGAATGCCGCGTTGCACTTCGCCCTGGGCACAATGCTCCGCCAGCAGGAACGCTGGGATGATGCCATCGATGAGATCACGCTCTCCGCACAGCTTATGCCGGATTTCCCGGAGAACCACAGCACGCTGGCATACATTTTCTATCGCCTCGATGACGCGTCCGATGCGATCGCCGAAGCCCGCACCGCGTTGAGCATGGATCCGCAGAACGCCGAGGCGTATCAGTTCCTCGGCCTAGCTATGTTTTCCGACGGCCAATATGGCGCTGCCGTTCACGCCTTCGAAGAGTCTCTATCCCACGATGCCGATAACCCCGATACCTATTACGATCTCGGCATCACCCTGCACGCCAATGGCAACCTGCCCGCCGCTATCGCTGCCTATCGCCATGCCATTCATCTGAACGCAGCTTTCTGGGAAGCACATTCTAACTTGGCGTTGATTTTGCACGAACAAAACAAGTTCGACGAAGCTATCGTCGAATATCGCGAAGCCAAGCGCCTTGCGCCCGAGGAAGCTTCGGTTCGCAACAACCTGGGCAACACTTATTGCGACAAGGGCGACTTCGACGCCGCTATTTTCGAACTAAGCGAACTTTACCGCCAGCATCCCGAGTGGGAACAGGGCCATGGCTGCTTGGCTCGCGCTTACATGTCGAAAAAGAACTATGGCAACGCCATCAGCCAACTGCAACTAGCGATTCTTCAAAACCCCACCGGTTCCTCCGAACATCGCATCCTGGGCGAAGCCCTGTTGCTGGATGACAAACTGGAAGAAGGCGTGCGCGAGTTGCGCCTGGCCGTCGCGCTCAACCCCGATTCCGACACCGCGCACCACGCCCTGGGTACGGCGCTGTTTCAGCAGCAGCAACTGGCTGCGGCGGAAAAAGAATTCCGCGAGGCCATTCGCCTCAATGCTTCTCCGGACAACCACTATTCTCTTGCCGCCTGCCTGATGACCATGGACCGCTATGAGGAAGCTCTAACAGAGCTCGATGCTGCTGCGCAGCTTGATCCCGAGCGGACTCTCTATCGCGCTCGCCGCGACGAGCTCAGGAAACTGATGCAGGCAAAAGAATCGAACGCACGGTAACTAATGCTCGGTGAGTGAAGACCGCTAGGACAGTACCAGGCAGTGCACTCCCGGCATATAGGGGCAGCCTGCCGGGCTATATAGACTGAAACGTGGAATCCTGCGCCAGCAGGCCCATACCAAGAACAAACCACGCGCCACGCATTTGGGAGGTTGATTTATGGAGCCCACTTCCGCCGCAGCCGTCAAACCTGCTAAGTCTGTTATCCCGCAGCCGGAAAGTGTTGTCGAGGTTCGCAACCCGGAGGTTCGCAACGACTTGCGGAGCGACTTGCGCAATGCCGTGCGGAGCGCAGCGGCCGCCGAGCGCCGGTCTACCGGCTATGGTCTGCCGTGCGCCAACTGCCGTCTCTATTATCCCGCCAACCTGGACGTCTGCCCTGCCTGCAACTGCAAAGAGCGGGTTTCCGCCAAAGTGGCCCGGGTGATTCCGAAGGTGCAGCCCGCTGCCGAGCCTGTGCCCGACACCGCGGTGGTGGAGCAGGAGAGAGAAGCTTTCCTGAAACAGTTCAAGTCTCAAGTTTTCGCAGCGCAGGCCGACGTGGCTTCGCCGGGCATTTGCACTCTGGGAGAACACCACGTTCAAGGTGCCGAGGCGGCTTCAATCTGCAAGCCCTGCTACGACCGCCTCCAGGAGCGTGTGGACGTATGCGAAGCCGCATTGCATATCGATCTGAAAGAAGCGGCGCAAATTATTTATGATGCCGTGTGGGCCGATCCTTCCGACCCAAGCAAAACCTATACCAACGCGGCCAGTGCCCTAATCGGCGAGTTGCGAAAGCGTTCCGGAGTCGCAAACGTGATCGGCCTGTTCCAGCCGCTGGATAATTAAAATTGGATAATTAAAACCGTCTGATTGGAATTAGACAGTTGGAAATTGCCGAAATCCAGCGAAACATCTATTCCGGCTTCACCGCGACCCACTTCCTTCCGGCATAGAGTTTATAGCCTGCTCCATCCTCGACTAATTTCAGCGGCACCGGTCGTTTCAGGTCCGCATCGGTTTGGGAAGGCACGCTGAGCACGTTTTCATTGGCCACGTTCATCACCACGAACTTGTCCGCCGCAAAACCGAAGCCGTACTGGCCGGCGGCAAGCTCGCTCCCGCCAACGTTCAGTTTGGACTCCGTAATCAGCAGTCCCTGATATTTTTGCTGAACGGCGGTGGAGTATCCGGAAGCGTCAACCAGCGCGCCAAACATAATCTTCCCGTCAGCGGTTTGAAATCCCGCAGCGTTCCGCAACTGTGTGGGGGCCTTCTGTCCTGCGAAGAAAAAGTCGGCTGGAACTATTTTCTTGAGTTCATCGGCGCTCAGCAGGTGCTGCGCCGCCTTCTGGGCAAGGCCTGCGGTTAAAAGTATGCCGACAACAGCTATGACTGCCGCAGAACGAACGTTCTTCATTTAGTTTGTCCTCGATCGGGAATGAGTGTAAATAAGCTAGGAGAAATCTAATCCTTTTGATCAGCGGGGACAAATGTATCGAATTCACTTTGCCCGCAAGATTCGGATAGTCCATTCGCGCATCCACACCTTAGGCTGTCATTACTATGACATCCACTAACGTGACTTCCCCAGTGCTGACCGCGAATGCCATACTCGCAGAGGAACCAACGAACGAAATGCCAGCCGCGCGCTCTAACTCGTCAAAACCAGCCAGCCTTGGGCTGAGCGGCAATAAGCGAGGTGACGATCGCCCAAATGAGGACGAGCGCTGGAACGCGGTTATAACGCGCAACGCGAGTCGCGACGGAGAGTTCGTATTCGCGGTCTCCTCGACCGGAGTTTATTGCCGGCCATCTTGCGCAGCTCGCCGTCCACGGCGCGAGAATGTGACGTTCTATTCGTGTCCCGAGCAGGCGGAGAAGGCAGGTTTTCGCGCTTGCCTGCGGTGCCGACCAAGAGCGGCCAGCGGCAATCCGCAATCGGACTCGGCCAAAGAAATCTGCCGCTACATCGAGCAGCATCTCGATGAACCGGTCACGCTTGAGCGCCTGGGCAAAGTGTTTCGGCAAAGCCCGTTTCATCTGCAACGCCGCTTCAAGGCCGCGCTCGGGATCACTCCGCGCGAATACGCCGATTCCTGCCGCCTGCGCCAGCTCAAACGCAACCTGCAGGCCGGAGACAATGTGACACGCGCCATGTATGACGCGGGCTACGGCTCCAGCAGCCGGCTCTATGAAAAAACTGCGTCGCAACTCGGCATGACGCCGGACAAGTATCGCCGCGGCGCCGTCGCGTCTACGGTTCGCTATGCCATTGCCGACTCGCCGCTGGGACGCATGTTGATCGCGGCCACCGACCGCGGCGTCTGTGCCATTCAGTTCGCCGCTTCCGACGGCGAGTTGATCGAAGGCCTTAGGCACGAGTTTCCGTTTGCCCAGCGCAAGCCTGATGAAGGCGGTTTGCAAGCCTGGGTTGCAGCGTTGCTGCAGAAAATGGCGAGCAAAGAATTGAATGCCACGCTGCCCTTGGATATCCGCGCCACGGCCTTTCAGCGGCGGGTTTGGACTTATTTGCAGTCGATTCCTTTCGGCGAGACGAGGTCTTACGGTCAGGTGGCTAAGGCGATTAGCCAGCCAACTGCAAGCCGCGCAGTAGCCCGCGCCTGTGCGACCAATCCTGTGGCGGTCGCGATTCCATGCCATCGCGTGGTCCGCGAAGATGGCAACATCAGCGGCTATCGTTGGGGTGTGGAGCGCAAGAAGGCGCTTCTGGAGATCGAGCAACAGGGCCTGTAAGCGAGTTTCAGCCGACGGCCCGTCGAGCGAATCAGGCGTGATATTCTATTGCTACCAGCTGCGTACCGTTTTGGCGGAAATTTCCCCGCAGTTTCAGATGAACGCTTCCTGAAGCAGCTTCCCAGTTGAAGCGCAGAAAAAGAGAAACCAGAAATCATGCTCTCAGTCAGCAATGTTTCCATGCGCTACGGCGCAAAAATTCTGTTCGATGAAGTCTCGGTGGCATTTACGCCGGGCAAGCGCTACGGCCTCACCGGGCCAAACGGCGCCGGCAAATCCACGTTCATGAAGCTGCTCAGCGGCGAACTGGAGCCGCAAAAAGGCACGGTGGTGCGCCCGCGAAAGGTTGGCGTCTTGAGTCAGGACCAGTTTGCCTTCGATGCTTTCACCGCGAGCGATACGGTCATCATGGGCAACAAGCGCCTTTGGGCGGCCATGCAGGAGCGCGACGCCATTTACTCCAAGGCTGACATGACCGACGAAGACGGCATGAAGCTGGGCGAACTGGAAGGTATTGTCGGCGAAGAAGACGGCTACACCGCGGAGAGCGACGCCGCGATCCTGCTCGATGGTCTGGATATTCCCGAAGAAGCGCATGCGCGGAAGATGAGCGAATTGCAGGGCGGACAAAAAGTTCGCGTGCTGCTGGCGCAGGCGCTGTTCGGACATCCGCAGGCGTTGCTGCTGGATGAGCCTACGAACAACCTGGATTTGGATTCAATCCACTGGCTGCAGGGATTTCTCAACACCTACGACGGAGTGGTGATTGCGATCTCGCACGACCGTCACTTTTTGAACAGCATTTGTACGCACATCGCTGATATCGATTACGAGACCATCATTACTTATACCGGATCGTACGACGAAATGGTGCTCGCCAAGACGCAAGTACGCTCGCAGATTGAATCGCAAAACGCGCAGCGCGAAAAGAAGATTTCACAATTGAATGAATTCATTGCGCGGTTTGCTGCCGGCACCCGGTCGAGCCAGGTGCAATCGCGGCGCAAGGAAGTGGAACGGCTGCAAGTAACGGAGTTGGCCAAGTCGAATATTCAGCGGCCTTACATCAAGTTTGAGCAAAAGCGGCCATCGGGAAAACACATTCTCGAAATCGAGCACCTTGGCAAAGCTTATGGCGACAAGCCGGTGATCCGCGACTTCACCGCCAGCATTACGCGTGGAGAAAGAATCGCGCTGATGGGGCGCAATGGAGCGGGGAAGACCACGCTCGTAAATGCCCTCCTAGCGAATTCGCCGACCACGCCGGAAGCGGAATTGCGCAAGACGAGCGGCTACGACGGACCGTTTGTAGATGCGGGAAAAGTGATCTGGGGACACGAGGCGTCGATTGGATATTTTGCTCAGGACCATCGCAGCCTGATCGAAGGCGGCACGACGGTGCTGGAGTGGCTGCATCAGTGGAATCCTGCAGCTGTCAGCGAAGAACTTCGCGGGCTGCTGGGGCAGATGCTGTTTGCCCGCGAAGAAGCGACGAAATCCACCAACGTTCTTTCCGGCGGCGAAGCCGCGCGCCTGCTCTTCTGCAAGCTGATGTTGCAGAAACCGAACGTGCTGGTGCTCGACGAACCCACCAATCACCTGGACCTCGAAGCCATCAATGCACTAAATATTTCCCTGCAACGCTATCAGGGAACGGTGCTCCTGGTGACCCACGATCACGATTTGATCGATGAAGTCGCCACGCGCATCTGGCATTTCGAGAGCGACCACGAGCTCACGGATTTCAAGGGAACGTACGAGGAATATCAGGCCGCAGTGGCGGTATAAGCGTGGTTGAAGTAGCGATCGAGAAAATTTTGTCATTCCGAGCGCAGCGAGGAATCTGCACCATTTTCGCTGCATGTAAATCATCCAGGTTCTCCACAGATTTCCACAAGGGTTTGCTGTTGCGTTTAAGGCTGCAAGTTGCGCATAATTACCGCGTAATGTTTACTGCGCCATAATCGGCGCGGGAAGTTGCTTATCGTCGTGTACAGTCGAGCCGATTTACTTAGAATTCTTCACCTCACGCCGCGCCAGTTGGCGAACTGGGAGCGGGCGGAGTTGATTGCCGCCGCCACGACCTATTCCTTTTCCGACCTGCTGAAGATCAAAAAAGTTCGCGACCTTTGCGCCATGCGAGTGCGGCCAGCGGTGATCCGACAATCGCTGCAAGCCATGCAACAGCAGGCCTCGGGGATGACAAATCCCCTTCTCGACGCGGGAACCTCCTACTCGAATAAACGCCGCGTGGCCTTCCGTCATGAAGGCCGGCTGCTGGAGCCGATCGCGGGGCAGTTCGTGATGGACTTTGCGACGCGGGAAAAAGTTGTGACCAGCACGCCGATTCCGACTCCTGAGCCGGGGCCGCAAGAGAACGAGGCAGCATCCTGGTTTGCCCGTGGCATCGTGTTGGAAGAGGATCCCGCCACGCAAACCGAGGCTCTGGCCTCTTACCAGAAAGTGCTCGAGTTCCAGCCCGACCACGCCGCCGCACACATCAACTTGGGCACGCTCTACTACAACCGCCAGGATTTCACCCTGGCGGAAAAACATTATCGCGCCGCCATGCAGGCCGACCCTCGCTATGCGCTCGCCTATTTCGATCTGGGCAATGTTCTGGACGAAACCGGCCGCGTGCAGGAAGCCATCCAGACCTACAAGATGGCAATCCAACTCGCCCCCACCTACGCCGATGCACACTACAATCTCGCGCTCGCCTACGAAAAAACCCGTGAGCCGCGCAAGGCTCTGAAGCACTGGCAGGCCTATGTAAAGCTCGACACCACCGGTCCATGGTCGGTGCACGCGCGCAATCAGATTCAGCGCATTCTGCAGGCAGACACGCTGAAGCTGGTGCATACGCGGCGCGGGTAGTCTTTGCTGACTGGCACGCGAATAGCGTGCTCCTACTCTCGTCATTTCCGCAGTGGTCCGGTCGAGCCGAGTCTGATCAACGAGTCTTTGTATCGGCCTTCGTCAATCATCGTTGTTCTACCGTAGTGGCCTTCCGGTTCGGCTTTAAATGGGGCCTCGGCCTCAAGATATTGCAGTAGGCTTGGGCTCATACTCCCGGCTTCCCACCATGCGGTATCTTTCCAATATCCGTCCTTGAAATTAGTTACTTCATCCAGCTTGGAACGCAGCATTGTGACACGGGCCGTTGTGAAGCCTTCCAGGTTAGCCCCGGTTAAGTCGATGTCAGGCAGATCGCAATCGAAGAAGGCGACAAACCTGAGGTTGAAGAATCGGTTGGTAGGGCGCTTTTGCAAGAGGGGGTGAATCTGCGTACAAATAAAACTCAATTCTTGGATCACCAAGTGCTTATCAGCTGAGTCGTGGTAATTCGGATTCGTCTTCTTTTTATTTACCCACTCTTGATGGAGAGACCTGTCTAGGTTGAGGATCCTGTCGAGGTCTTCTTGGGCCGGCGGAGTGAACTCTGCGGAGAACAGACTCTGAAACTCATCGAAGGTCTTCGTCCCTCGCAGAATACTGATCACGAGCTTGGATGCTTGGTCAACATATCTGCTTTGGGATTGCTCAATCCCCCGCAACAAGATTATTGCCGCCGTTCGATTTTCCGCTTGCCTGTCAGCAGCGGCTCTCACTGCTCTATCCCAACCCTCATTATCTCGATTTTCGGTTTTGTCCTGCTGTGCTTGCTTTTGGTCGCCCACCCTGTCTCTCTCCTGCACAAACAGCGTTACAACAAGGATCAGCACGGTCACAACTGGAGCAAGCAAGTTTAAGTATTGAAGCATTCTGCTATCCGGAAGATCAGTACTCAACTTCTGCTTTTGGGCGCGATGGTGCTCTATCGATTCGATGTTCTTGAGCAGCTGCGAGGCCCTGATTATCTCGTCGGGGTTGCTCATCATCTCACGAGCCCGTGCGCGCATGAGCTTGATTTCGTCCACCGACCCAGACCTCCTGTGAATAAGGGATTATATGCCCACCGTCGTGGTCACGACGGACATCCGCACGGCTGCTTGGTTGATAGTCAGGAGCGTCGTTTGTAAGTCCCTACGCCTTTTCCGAGGGTGTTAAACTAATCAGTTTGTATTTTTCATTCCGAGGTATTTTAAATGGCTGAAACCACGCTGCAAGCCGTTCCCACGCCCCTAACCACCCTAACCGAAGACGAGATTCTTTTCCGCGACAACATTCGCCAGTTTGCCGACGACAAGATCCGTCCGCTGGTGAAGGAGATGGACGAAAAGGGCATCTTCGAGAAAGATCTTCTCCAAGAATTCTTTCAGCTCGGACTGATGGGGATCGAAATCCCGGAACAATATGGCGGAAGCGGCGCTAAGTTTTTCGAGGCAATCCTGGCCGTCGAGGAATTATCGCGAGTCGACGCATCCGCGGGTGTGGTGGTCGACGTGCAAAATACGCTGGTCAACAATGCACTTCTGCGATATGGCAGCCCCGAGCAAAAGAAGCGCTATCTGCCGAAGATGGCGGCGGATACGTGTGGCGCCTACGCGCTTAGCGAGGCCGGTTCCGGCTCCGACGCTTTTGCCCTGCAGACGCGCGCCGAACTCAAAGGCAGCGATTATGTAATCAACGGCCGCAAGCTGTGGATCACCAATGCCAAGGAAGCTGGACTCTTCATTCTGTTTGCAACCATCGATCCCGCGGCGGGATACAAAGGCATCACCGCGTTCCTCATAGAAAAAAGCTTTCCCGGATTCAGCGTGGGCAAAAAGGAAGACAAGCTGGGCATCCGCGCCTCATCCACGTGCGAACTGATTCTGGAAGATTGTCGCGTGTCCAAAGAGAATGTGCTAGGCGAAGCCGGCAAAGGATACAAGATCGCAATCGAAACCTTGAACGAAGGCCGCATCGGTATCGGCGCACAGATGATCGGCCTGGCGCGCGGAGCCTGGGAGTTTGCCGCGAAATATGCGCAGGAGCGCAAGGCGTTCGGCAAGGCCATCGCGGAGTTTCAAGGCATCCAGTTTCAGATTGCGCAGATGGCCACCGAGATTGAAGCAGCCCGCCTCATGGTCTACAACGCAGCCCGCATGAAAGATGCGGGCGTGAACTTTGTGAAGGAAGCGGCGATGACCAAGCTCTTTGCTTCGCAAGTAGCCGAGCGCGTGACTTCGCTGGCCATCGAAATCTACGGCGGCTACGGCTTCACCAAAGATTATCCCGTGGAGAAATACTGGCGCGACGCCAAGATTGGAAAGATTTACGAAGGTACGTCCAATATGCAGTTGGCGACCATCGCTAAACTGCTGTTAGGCGGAAAATAATCTAGCCATCATTCGGGACTTTTGAATTCTTATCCCCCCGAAAGCCCCTCTGGACGGGCGTTTTGGCTCCTACCACGAAGCGCACGGGTTAGTGGTCAGTGCTCAATATGTGCATTGAGTTGCACTTTGGCCCCGCTACCAGCAACATTCAGCGACCGTTAACCCGAGTAAATTCAGTGCTTTCCAGCCGCTCTGCCCATTGGCGGATAAGCTGCAATCTCTGCTTGTGCCTGCTGTTGGGGCAGACCGGGGTGGCGCTTGACGACTTTGTTTGGCAGCACAGTGGTGACGCCGATTGCGGTTCCGAAGAAGAAGCGCAGTCTGATGCCATTGCTCACGGTGGTCTTTCTCGCTTCCTACGGCTTGATGACCATGCTTATCGTCGAGCAGGGTTCGGCCATTCAAGCGCAACACAATCTGATTCAGGTTTTGCTCGTCGACAGCAAGGAACTGTGGGCAATGAAGGGCAAGGCCGTCGTTGACAAGGCGGCTCAGGCTCGAACGCAAAGCCAGGCCCAAGGTTCTGTGACCCAAGCTCCAATGACCCAATCCCCGATGACCCAGGGGCAATCCCCTTCGGTTCAGGCTCCGTCTACCCAGATTCCATCAACCCAAACTCCGTCAACCAGTATCCCGTCAACCCAGGTAGCACCGCAACACCGTTCGCAAAGCCGGACTGGAAAGACCGCGAAGCCCAAGACCCAGCTTCCGCCCATGCCGGCTTCAGATTTAAGTGATCAGCGCCGTGCGCTGATTACGATTTAACTCCCAGGTTTCAGCAGTAAGTAGCAGTAAGTCAGTGCAGTTTTGCAGTATGTAAGAAATGAAGGCTCTGACCCTAGCCTTGATGTTTAGTCTGACGATGGCGCATCCGGCACCGCCGGTACGCCGTCCGTCAGGCGCCGTGGAGCACCGTTCCACCACCGGACGCTGGTACTTTGCTGCCAGCGGCCACGCCGTCTACTGCTACGGACCGGTGATGACCCTACCGCAGGCAAACGGAGACTTGCAGAAAGTTGCCACGTTCTGCCGCGACGGCAAAACCGTCGTCCCGTTGAAAGACTAGCCTCACCCGTTTCCCAATCCTGATTAGCTCAGCAAGCCGCATCCGTCGCTCCGCGCCTTGTACACTGATGAGGTATGCCGGAACTCCCAGAAGTTGAAACCATCGCACGCGGCTTGGCCAAGCGCGTGTCGGGAGATGTGATCGAATCGGTCTGGCTGGGGCAGAAGCCCGAACCTCTGAAGTCGTCGGCGCAGGAGATCGCTAGCGTGCTCGAGCACAGCCGCATCGCCACTGTCCGGCGAATGGGCAAGCACATTGTCTTTGACCTGGAAAAAGATAGTGTGGAGCGGGCGCTCTCGCCCGCTAAAGGCCGCCATTCTAAACCCACGCGTACGAGGTCTACAGCCGGGGCGGGACGGCCTTCCGTGGTGCTGCACGCAGAGGCGGACAAGAGTGTCCGCCCCACACCAACACGAGCGCAATTTATCGTCCATCTGGGCATGACCGGACGTCTGCAAGTCTGCGAACCGCAGTCCGAAATCCTGAAGCACACGCATGCAATTATGAAACTGGCGTCGGGCAGGGAACTGCGCTTTGTCGATCCTCGCCGCTTCGGACGGCTGAGTGTTGCCCGCGCGGAGTTCGAAGCAAGCGGCATTGAGCCGCTGGAGGCCGATCTCGATCGTTTCCTGGCTTTGTTTCGTGGACGCAAGACTCCGATTAAGAGTGCCTTGCTCAACCAGAATCTGCTGCGCGGCGTGGGAAACATTTATGCCGACGAGTCTCTATTCCGCGCTGGAATCCGCCCTCGCCGCCGTGCTTCCACCATCACGCGTGATCAACTGGCAAAGCTGCTCGCTTCGGTGAAGGAGGTTCTGCGGGAAGCGATCGCTCTCGGAGGCTCATCCATTTCAGATTATGTAGATGCTGATGGCGAAGAAGGCTTCTTCCAATTGCGACACCGAGTTTACGGCCGCGAAGGCGAGCCCTGTCTGGTCTGTAAGACGCCCATCAAGCGCATCGTGATTGCCGGACGCAGCAGCCACTATTGCTCCAAGTGTCAGAAGTAAACGATCATCGATGAAGCACACGGCCCCGCGGCAATTCTGCTAATCTTCTCTTCCATGTCTGATTTCTCCATCGGAGTCGATCTCGGCGGTACCAACCTGCGCATCGCGGCTGTCAGCGCCGAGGGCCGGCTTCTCGAGAAAGTTACACTCGGCTCTAAAGGCGCTCCGGGTCCTGCCCACGTCGTTGACCAGATGTGCGAGGCCATTCAGCGTTTGTCCGCAAAGTACACGGGGACAGGAAAATTTCTGGGGGCCGGCATCGGCGCACCCGGCATCATTGACCTACAAGCCGGAACGGTGCGCAAGTCCGCGAATCTTCCGGGTTGGGAGGAGTATCCGGTGCGGGCGGAAATCGAACGCCGCCTGGGAGCGCGTGTCGTCCTCGAAAACGACGGAAACGTGGCCGCATTCGGAGAGCAGTGGTTGGGCGCTGCCCGCGGCGTGCCAAATATGGCTGTGGTCACGCTGGGCACCGGAATCGGGGGCGGAATTGTTCTCGGCGGAAAAATCTGGCATGGCATGACCGGCATGTCGGGCGAGTTCGGGCACATGACGGTCGAACCGGAGGGTTATCCTTGTGGCTGCGGCAGTCACGGATGCGCTGAGCAATATGCTTCTGCCAGCGCAATTGTTCGCATGGCGCGCGAGGCGATCGCCAGCGGTGAAGCGCCTATATTGGCGCAGGCTGCCTCATCCGATCCCGCGTTTGGCGCGCAATCGATTTACGAGCTGGCAATGCAGGGCGATGAACCTGCCCGGCAAATCTTCCGCACGTTTGGCCGCTATCTTGGCATCATGCTCGGCGGCGCGATCAATATCTTGAATCTCGAGATGTTCGTAATCGGCGGAGGCGTTTCCAGCGCATGGGACGCGTATGCACCCAGCATGTTCAAAGAATTGCGGGAGCGGTCTATCGTCTATGCCGCGACCGCACCTGCAGATCCGCTTAGCCGCGAGTCGTCGGGGCAACGCCGCGACGAACGAAAGACCATCGTCACCCGCGCCTTGTTAGGAAGCGACGCCGGATTGTACGGAGCGGCGCGCATTGCGGTGATGGCCGGCTAGAATGCCTCGCGCATTCGCCTTCTCGTTAGTCCTTATCAGGCGCTTCCTGCGGCCTCGGGTCATTGATAAAAAAGTCCGCATTCTTGGGAGCGGGGATGGCCGTAAACTTTCGCGGCAGTTGATTCAAATGGAAGAATGCCCTGAGATCAGTGGTGGAACGGCTATCGGCAAATCCTAGTTCCCCTTCGCGGAGGCCGAGATTGGCAAAATTAAACTCGGTGAAGCGCAGAATGCTGCCAAAATCATACCGCCCGTTATCAACGTAACCTGGGTTGGTATAGGCGGAGACGACAATCATAGGAACACGGAATCCGTATTGATAATCACCTTCCACGCCTCCCAGAATCGTCGGCGGCTCGTGATCGTACCAACCGCCCCAATCGTCCCACACAATAAAGATTGCCGTGTCCTGCCAATAGGTATAAGCCCTGTTGTTTATGGTATCGGTGCAAGTGCTATTGCCAATGGTGTTGACAATGGAAGCCACCCATGAGGGCCCTCCGCCATCGTTGACCAGGGCGTGATCGGAGTTTGCCGCGGTAGGAGTCACCCAGGTCATATCATGGAAAGTACAGTTGCGGAGATCGGTCAGCACTTGTGAAGGGTTAAGGGGGTCAACGTGCGTGCCATACCCAGTGCACTTTCCATCGCTTGGCAAACAGATGTGCTCGATCGCATTGGGTGCGGTCCAGTAGGAATTCTCGCCCGCCGCGTAGTACTTCCAATCGCTCACCAGATCCGCCATGGTCTGATGTTCAAAACACGGGTACGTCGTGGAATCTTCCACGCCGTAAGGAGGTGGGGTCGAACTGGGAGAAATCACTTTGATGGTCGTCGAGGCCTTAGCGGTGCACCCCACCGGAGCGCCGTCCGGTGTATTTTCCGCCGCAAAGATCCCTTCGGCGTCGTCGGATTGGCTGGGCGCAGAAGTCCCGCCGAAAATAAATTGATGCGCCGGGAAGCTTGGTCCCTGATTGGTTTGGAACATGTAGTTCGCCCAGCCGTACTGCGTCGCAAGAGCGAGATACGGATCCAGAATCCCAGTCGAATTGTCTACGTACTTGAATTGTGGGTTAGTGGGGCACGTGGTGCCCGTTTCCGCACTACAAGGGATGCGGGCAGCGCCATCCATTTTGCAGGTTGGATGCGGTCCCGCCACCATGTTGCACATAAAGTTGAAGGCGTTGTGCGAGTGGTCCAAATCGTAAGTGTCGGCCAGGGCCACGGGCGAGGGCTTGATTGTCCCGGTCTTGGTGACCCAATTCGAAGTTTGAATATCGTAGGGCGCCATGCGGGTAGGTGGCACCGCACATGCTCCATAGGGCGCCGAGCACAGGCCTTGAAAAAGATTATCCGGCGTGCGGTTTTCCTGGACGATGACCACCACGTGCTTAAAGTTTGAGAGCTGAGCTTGTGCTGTTACCGCCGCCGCAATCATCAGGGGGAAGAACAGCAATCGGGACGCAAGTCTCATGACAATACTCCTCAGTCGAGGCGATCCGGGGAACCAGACTAGGGGTGGCGTTTCTAAACCGAACGAGTGGAGGCTTCACGAACGGACAAACTAACCAAATTATCGACTGCCAGCCCGCTCATGTCAAATTGGCGTCGGGTGCGGGTCTTGAGCAGATTGCATCCGGGAGTGAGAATCGAAATCTCCGTAAGAGATCCACGCTATATGCGTTGGAAAGGTCCTGCGGGAATCTATTTTAAGGGATAATTGCTACCGCGACAGAGTCGAAGTATGCCGTCCGCTCGCGGAGCGACGCGCTCCCAGCCGGTACGCAGCTTGCAACAAAGCCTGGTTCTGCTCCGGCGTGCCAATCGTCACGCGAATGCAATTCGGCGCACCCCAGGGCCCGAGCGGACGTACGGCCACGCCTTCATCCTGCAGAAGGCTGGCGATTGCCGCAGCGTCTTCGCCCAGGTCGCAGAACAGAAAATTCGCTGAGGTAGGAACCACGCGATAGCCGAGCGCGGACAATCCCTCACTGAGAATTCGTGACTGCACGGTGTTGCTTTCCACCACGCGCTGAATGTAGTGCTGGTCGTCGAGCGCCGCCATCGCCGCCACTTGCGCCACCGACGATACAGAAAACGTGTTGCGCATGCGCGCGCAATAGCCCAGCAACTCCGCCGGCCCCAGGCCGTAGCCCACGCGCAGGCCAGCGAGTCCGTGCGCCTTCGAAAACGTCCGCAACACGACGACGCTCGCGCCCTGCCGAACATATTCCAGCGAGTTCGAATACTGGATTTTCCGCAACGCCGCGAAATGCAATGCGAATTCGTAGTAAGCCTCGTCCAAAACCAGAACCACATGACCGGGAAGCCGCGCCTGAAAGCGCTCCACCACGTTCGCTTCCAGCATCGTGCCCGTAGGATTGTTGGGGTTTGCGAGGAATACGATACGCGTGTTCGAGTCGATCGCGGCAAGAAGCGCCTCCGGATCCAACGTGTCTTCTCCAGAGCGCATAGGAGCTTGCACCAGATGCGCGCCCGCCGCTTGCACCGCCATCGAATACACGATGAATGAGCGCTCGCTGGTCACTGCGTTGAGACCGGGTGCGAGCAGCGTCTGGCAGAGCAGACTCAGCATCGCCGTTGAGCCTGCAGTCACTAGCACGTGCTCCGGCGGCAAGCCGTGATGGGTGGCCAGTTTGTGGCGCAACTGGGTGCAATCGTCTTCAGGATAGGAGTTCACCGCGCCCAGCGCGCTCCTCATGGCACTAACGACGCGCGCCGAGGGTCCAAAGGGATTCTCGTTGGAATCGAGCCGGATGAGCTCCGACGGGCGCTGCAGCACGACAGGCGGCGCACTCAGAGTAGCCGTGCCCATCTCGCGGGCAGGTCTGGAAACCAGATCAAAAAAGCGGCTCATGCTTGCCGCTCATCATGCCACGGAAGGCTTTGTCTTCGCTATCGGTTTATTGCATGCGGTGCGCAGTCGATCAACTTCCTGCAGAGTCAGCGCGCGGAATTGCCCGGTTGGAACATCGAGAGTGAGCGGCCCGTAACGGACGCGTTTGATCTTTTCCACGTGATGTCCAACTTTTTCAAACATGCGCCGGATCTCACGATTGCGGCCTTCAATCAAAGTCACCTCGTACCAGGGATTGTTCGCTTCTTTCACTAATCGAATCCCCGCCGGCGCGGTCCGCACTCGGCGGCCGTCTTCCGTGGCGATTGAAACTCCGCCGCGCAATTTCTCCAGCGCATCGTTGCTCGGCGTTCCCGAAACTTTCACTACATAGGTCTTAGGCACCTGCGATGCTGCTTTCATCAACTTATTTGCCAGCGCACCGTCGTTGGTTAAGAGCAACAATCCCTCGCTGGCATAATCCAGGCGCCCCACCGGATACACGCGCTTCTTCACGCCGCGCATCAATTGCATAACCGTCGGTCGCTTTTCCGGATCGCTCACCGTGGTGACGTAGCCTTTAGGTTTGTTCAGCAACAGGTATACATGCAGTTGCGCGCCCTGCAACAACTTTCCATCCACGCGAATGTGGTCGATGTCCGGGTCGGCCTTGCTTCCCAACTCCGTCACCACCGTCCCATTTACTTTCACGTGGCCGGCACTGATCAGTTCCTCGGCTTTGCGGCGGGAAGCGATTCCAGCTGCGGCAATGATTTTTTGTAGGCGTTCAGTAGGCATTCGTAAAAAACCAGGATTCGTATCAGGGCATGGCCTGAGCCATGCCGCAACTTCTGTAAAAGGTGGCGCCTTTAGGCGCTGGACTTTATGTCAGACTCCGCGATCTCTTCTGGCTCAGCAGGATCACTTTGCGGCTGTGCCGCATCTTCCGCCGGAATCAACTCACTCTGGAACGATTCCGCCACCAGCTTCTCGAACTCTTCCATGCTGGGCAGTTCGTTCACGTCCTTCAAACCAAAACGCATTAGGAATTCTTTGGTTGTCTTATAAAGAATGGGCCGGCCGATCACTTGCTTGCGCCCGGCCGTCGTGATCAGCTTGCGATCCAGTAGCGTGGCAATCACACCACCCGAATCCACGCCGCGAATCTCGTTGATCTCCGGCACCGTGGCCGGTTGCTTATAAGCGATCACCGCCAGCGTTTCCAGCGCTGGCAGCGACAGCCTGATCGGTGGCTTCAGGCTCTTGGCGAAGCTGCGCACCATTTCGTGCTGTTCGGGCTTGGTCGACATGCGATAGCCGCCCGCGACCTGCCGAATCTCGATGCCGTGATCAGGTCCGCCATATTCCCCGGCGAGCTCTTCCAAGCTGGATCGCACGCGTGATTTCACCTCTGCATCATCGACCGCGCCAACCGCAACCACGCTCTCCTTCACGAGCTGGACCATCTGCTCCAGCGTGACGGGCGTCTCCGCCGCATAGATGATCGCTTCGAGTTGAGCTTTCAAACTCATGAATTCAGTTGCCAGTACCCAGTTGCCGGTAACCAGTAAAAAGCTGCCAGCCACTGACTGGCAACTGACAACTGGCTACCGGCAACTGAATTTCTATCTCCAATCGTCCCGTACCGCGGCCTGCTCTGCCATGACGGCGTCGAAGCCGGTATGTTTGCGCACCGCAATCTCGCCGAACAGCTGGTCCTGCCGCACCTGAATCGCCTGCAGCCGCACCATTTCGAGCAACGCCAAGAACATGCACACCAGCGCCTGCCGCGAGGGTATGCGCATCAGAAGTTGTTTCAACCGGATCGGCCGCGATTCCAATGCCAGCCGTCGCCGCAGATAGTCAATCATCTGGCCCACCGTAACGGTTTCTTCATCTACGTTGATTATGGGCCGCGTCCGCACCCGTTCCAGAATTTGCTGAAAGGTCTTGACCAGATCGATCACGTCCGCAGCCATCTCCGGCTCAGTGCCTTCGGCATCCATGAATTCTTTCAACGCAGGATTCGTGAGCACCGCATCTTCGATCTGCTGCTTCTGCAAAAGCATCTGCGCCGCCGATTTGAACTTCTCATGCTCCAGCAGCCGGTTTACCAGCTCCGTCCGCGGATCTTCCAACTCTTCCGCTTTCGCGGATGGATCGCGCGGCAACAGCATTTTCGATTTGATGTGAATCAGCACCGCGGCCATATAAATAAAGTCAGCCGCCACATTCACATCCAGCTCGCGAATCTTCTCCACGTAAGCCAGATATTGTGCTGTGATGCGAGCAATCGGGATGTCGTAGATGTCGATGTCCTGCTTGCGAATCAGGTCGAGCAGCAAGTCCAGCGGGCCTTCATAAACATCGGTGACTGAAACCGCAAACGGAGAATCGCTCTCTTCTTTCTTCGCCGATTCTTTAGCAGGCTTCGCCAACGCAGACGGAATCGGCACAAGTGCCGGACGCAGCGGCTCCGGCGCACTGACTTCTGAGGTGACGACTCTATTTTCCATGCTACTTCCCATCTTCGCTACTTCCCGTCTTCCGCTATCGGCGGCTCATACGCGAGCGACATTCCCATGGCCTCGCGCGCGTCGTCCATGGTCGACGCGGCAACTTTGCGCGCCCGTTCGCTGCCAGCCTCAAGGATATCCCAAGCCAGCCGTGGATTCTCCTCGAATTTCTTGCGCCGCTCCTGCATCGGACTCAACAGTTGCACCAGCGCATCCGCCGCCCAGCTTTTGCACTCGATGCATCCGATGCCCGCCGACCGACACCCTGCGTTCACTTTCTCGATGGTTGCGGCGTCGCTGAAAATCTTGTGCAGATCGCCCACCGGGCACACGTCTGGATTTCCCGGGTCCGACCGCCGCACCCGTGCCGGATCAGTTACCATCGTTTTCAACTTCTGTCGCACCACCGGCTCCGGGTCGGTGAGCAGGATGGCGTTGCCATAAGACTTCGACATCTTGCGGCCGTCGGTGCCCGGCAACTTGGGCGCGCGCGTGAGCAATGCTTGCGGCTCCGGGAAGACATCTCCGCGCTGTCCGTAAAAACCGTTGAACCTACGCGTAATTTCCCGCGTCAGCTCCACGTGCGCCACCTGATCTTCGCCCACCGGCACCACATCCGCCTTGTAAACCAAAATGTCGGCCGACTGCAGCACGGGATAACCGAGAAATCCATAGGTTCCCAAATCTTTGTCCTTAATGTTCTCCCGCTGCTCTTTGTAAGTGGGAACCCGCTCCAGCCAGCCCAGAGGCGTGATCATGGAAAGCAGCAGGTGCAACTCGGCGTGAGCCGGAACGTGCGACTGAATAAAAATCACCGACTTCTCCGGATCGAGTCCCGCCGCCAGCCAGTCGAGCGCAACCTCTATTGAATTCTGCTTCACCCGTGATGTGTCGGCGTAATCGGTGGTCAGGGCATGCCAGTCTGCCACCATGAAAAAGCATTCATATTCATCCTGCATGCGCACCCAGTTATCGAGCGCGCCCACATAGTTGCCCAGGTGCAGCTTCCCGGTCGAGCGCATACCGCTGAGCACCCGCTTACCCAATTTGGTCGAAGTTGTCATCTGTTTTCAATAAGCAAGAGACGCAACGGAACCACGGCGCCCAAATTCACAGATAGCAGAATCATGCGAGGGTATCGTCGATAGTATCACGCTCGTGTGGGGACAGCCGCTCAGGCTGTCCGTCGAGCGAAAGCTCGACCCGCCCTCTCATGAGCGGCATTCGGCGATGCTTTATAATCGCGCCCCGTGTCCCATCTAGCCCGCAAACTCTGCCTCACCGACTACTTCACGCTGGGCTGGGGCACAATGGTCGGTGTCGGCTGGCTGGTGGTCATGGACGATTGGCTGCTGCGCGGAGGCGCGCTGGGCGCGCTTCTGGGTTTCGCCATCGGCGGAGCGCTTTTGTTTCCGATCGGCTGGGTCTATGGCAGGCTGGTGGCCGTGATGCCAGACGCCGCGGGCGAGATCGCTTACACTGCAGCTGCTTTTTCCCGCCCCATCAGTTTCTCCACCGGGTGGATGATGATGCTCGCCTACTTCATCGTCTGCCCGTGGGAAGCCGTGGCCGTCGGCCGCATCGCCGGCTACATTATCCCCTCACTCGATTCGATGGAGATCTATCGCATCGCGGGACGTCCTGTCTATCTTCCGCACCTCGTTATCGGCCTCGGCCTCACCGCGCTGCTCACCACGCTCAACTATCGCGGCATCCGTCTCAGCGCAACCTTTCAGAATTGGACATCTTTCGGCACGCTTGCTCTGTTTATCGTTTTCGTCGCGCTCGGTGTAAGCAAAGGATCGCCGCACAACTTTCCCCCGCTGTTTACCCACACACCGTTTGTCTCGTTCCTGCTGGTGCTGCAAATCGTCCCGTATTTTATGACCGGATTCGAATCTGTGAGCAAGGCTGCGGAAGAATCTACTCCTGAGTTTGGCGGTCAGGAATTTCTCAAAGCCATATGGATGGCCGTCCTGGTCGGCATTCTTTTCTATACCACGATCATCGCGGCGGTTGCGTTCGTAGCTCCGTGGCACGAATTGACTGGCGATAAGTTTATGACCGCGGTCGCCTTCCAGCATGCAGTGGGTTCGCGCTGGATCGTCAACGTAATTCTTGCGGCGGCGCTGCTATCGCTGTTCAAGTGCTTCAACGGAAATTTCGTAGCCGCTAGCCGTCTGCTGTTTGCTCTCGGACGCCGCAACCTAGTAGATGCCCGTGCCGGCCGCATCCATCCGCAACACCAGACGCCGTCGGCCGCCGTTCTCTGCGTCGGATTAGCCACTGCGGTGTGCATGCTCCTGGGAGATGCGATCCTGGTGCCGGTCACCGAAGTTGGTTCCGTCGCTTGTGCCATAGGATGGGCCGCGACTTGTGCCGCTTATATTTCTATGGGACGTTCAGGCATACTTCCTGGGCAATTGAAGTTGTCTGCCGTTGAATGGTCGGTTGCAGGCTTCGGGCTGCTAGTGGCCATCGCGATGTTGCTGATGAAAGTTGTTCCGGCAATGCCGGGCCATTTCACAGTGTACGAATGGTTAGCACTCGGAGTTTGGATTGCGCTGGGTGCAATTTCGCACCGTCGCGCGATAGCGTGAGAGGGTTACCTGATTTTGGGTGGCGCAGCGCTTCAGCGCTGCGATAAGTATCGCTTCTTGATGACCGGCTTTAGCCGCTGAGGTCAAAAGATACAAAAAGGAAAATCGATGATGCTTTACAAACTGAATTCCGTGCTCGTGGTCGCGCTGTTTTTTGCTGCAACCTGCCTGATGTCCGCACAATCAACCATCGCCCCTTTCGATCTCGTCATCACCAACGGCCACATCATCGATGGCACCGGCTCTCCTTGGTATTCCGGCGACATAGGCATTCGCGACGGAAAAGTTGCCGCCATCGGTAATCTCACTGCCGCGCCCCGCAAGCGCACCATCGACGCTGCCGGCAAAGTGGTCGCGCCCGGATTCATCGACATGCTCGGCCAATCCGAACTCTCGATCCTTGTCGAGCCGCGCCTCCCGTCGAAAATCTATCAGGGAATCACGACAGAGATCACCGGCGAAGGTGGCTCCATCGCGCCGCTCAACGATGCCATTATTCAAGCCGATCGAGAAGGCTATGAGCATTACAAAATCACTCCCGACTGGCGAACCTTCCGCCAATATTTCGCGCGTCTCGAAAAGCAGGGCATGGGCATCAACCTGGCCAGCTATGTTGGAGCCACACAAGTTCGCCGCATGGTGCTCGGAGACGACAACGTGCAGCCAACGCCCGAGCAACTCGAGCAAATGAAAACGCTCGTTCGCGATGCCATGAAAGACGGCGCGGTCGGTGTTTCCACCGCGCTCGAATATGCGCCCGCGCCCTACGCAAAAACCGATGAACTGATCGCTCTCGCTGCGGAGGGCGGCAAGTTTGGCGGCATTTACTCGACTCACATGCGCGACGAAAGCAGTTCCGTACTCGAGGCCATCGACGAAGCCCTGCGCATCGGCCGCGAGGCCCACGTTCCCGTGGAAATCTGGCACATCAAGGTCGCTGGCAAAGATAACTGGGGACGCATGCCCGAAGTAGTCGCCAAAATCACTGCTGCGCGCGCTAGCGGGGCCGATGTAACCGCCGATACCTATGCTTACACTGCATGGTTCAATGATTTCTCGGCCTTCGTTCCACCGTGGGCGCACGATGGTGGCGCGACAAAACTCGTCGAGCGACTGAAAGATCCCGCCACGCGCGAGCGCATCCGCAAAGATATGCTCACTCCCTCGAAAGACTGGGATAACGAATGGCAGGAGATCCCCGGACCCGAAGCCATCATGATTGGCGTGGTGCAGAATCCAAAGATGCTTCCCCTCCAGGGCAAGCGGCTCTCCGAAATCGCCAAGCTTTGGAACAAAGATCCAATCGATGCCCTCCTTGATTTCCTCATCGAAGACCCGTATGCGGGTGTCGCAGTCTTTGGCATGTCACAACCCGATGTAACGCTTGCCCTGCAACAGCCCTGGGTCGCGATCGATAACGATTCTTCGGGAACCTCACCGGAAGGAATTCTCGGCCAGGAGCATCCGCACCCGCGCGCCTATGGAACTTTTCCACGCATTCTGCGCAAGTATGTTCGCGAAGAAAAAGTCCTGACGCTGGAAGACGCCATCCGGAAATTTTCCGCGCTGCCTGCGCAGCGTCTGCGCCTTACCGATCGCGGGGTTCTCAAAGCCGGCATGTGGGCCGACATGGTTATCTTCGATCTTGCGACCGTTCGCGATCTCGCCACGTTTGACAACCCGAATCAACTTTCCGAGGGGATGGACTATGTGCTGGTGAATGGCGTGCCCGTGATCGATCAAGGGAAAATGACGGGAACGCTGCCGGGAAAAGTTCTGCGCGGCGCCGGATACATACCATAGAAACTTTTGGAAAGCGGAAAGGATGCCTACTGCTTCAGTCGCGCTTGTGTCTCCGGCGTAGTCAATGCCACGTGCGGGTCCGCCACGGTGCCCGTGATGCTATAAACCGGCGAACCCGCGTGCGTGGGTTTCACATCTGCGCCTTGGGTCAATTGCAAATCCAGCATTTGCCCCAACGATGCGGTACCGGTTACTTGATATGCCTCGGCGGGAGTCACCAGCTTCCCTTTATCAATCTCAATCTTCCCGTCGTGCAGGACTGCAAGCCCCTGCCAGCGCGCGATCTGCAGCGGTTCCTCATCGCCGGTGAGCGAAATATGGGGCAACCCTCCGTCACGCAGATCGAACTGCAGTGAGCCTTCAGCTGATTGCCAGAAGTCTGTGGAGTCCGCACCCGATGCCTTCAATTGATATGTTCCATCCGCGGTTCCGGAAATCCACGCATCGTGCATCGCCTCGGCCACCTGCTTCAGCGAAATGCTCGTCAGAGTTCCACTCCCGGTAAAGACCGGAGTGCCTGCCGCGAAGTCCATCTGCCAATTACCCCGATGTTTTCCGCCCAGCACGTCCGCGCGAAGCTCCGAAATTTTTAATTTCCCGCGCTCCAGTTCAAGCGAAGCAGTAACCCGATCCGCAACAATGTTGTGGATCCGCACTTGTCCCGCGTTCACCTTCCCCGATGCTCGAAGGTTCTCCAGAAACGTTGGCGCCGCGGGTTCAGCAGACGTCAGTATCTGGTACCACCGGCGCTGCCCCGGTTTCGAACTCAGCCACGCCGAGAGTTCGCTCAAACCAATTTCTTCGGTATTCAAATTGAACCGGACCAGGCAAGCTCCCGGCGTTCCGCACCCGCGCGGCATCGTCAAAGACCCTGTCCAGTTCGCATCTCCAGCCCGCGCGTTCAATTTTTCCACGTGCAACTGATCGGGCAAGAGATCTAATTCCGCGGATGAAATTTCAACTGATCCATTTACTCCGCGTACCAGCGCGCGCACATTGTGCAGTTGCACCGTTCCCGTCACTTCCGGCACAGAGAAAGCGGACGAGTTGCCGGAAACCTTGGCAGTCCACGCTCCGGCTATTTGCAAATCCATCTGCGCTGTACCCTCCGCGCTGGCTTTCAACGCCGGCAGTCCCAGAAGACTAGCCAATCGCAAGGTATGCGCCACATCTCCACTTCCCCGGACAACCATGCCGTAGCCCGAGCGCGCTAACCAACCTCGCGCTTGCGCGGGCAAAGGATGCCCCAACGCAACCGGGAACGGCCCGTATTCGATGTGCAGTTCATCCGGAACTTGTAACCCATCATTCGCTTGGCGAACCGGTTTGCGCCCAGCGGAAGCATGCGTATCCGTTCGGCCGGAGCGCAGAATAAACGGCACGCTTCCCGGAGCAAATTCCACTCGCGTGCTGGTTGATTGCAGTCGAAGATCGGCAATCTCGCCTCGCCCCTGAAACTCTGCTCCCAGCTGAGACTGTCCATCTTCTTTCACCGAGAAATTACCTTGCACACTTCCGGTCGATACCAGATCAGCTGGTAGATCTTTCTTGGCGTGTCGAGCGGCCTGCACCACGGCATTTACCGGAACGCCTTCGACGTTCAACGATAAATTGACATGCTGCATTCCGGGCAGGCCTGCATCGCCATGCAGAGTGATCATGCCATCGCCCACGGGGGCGCTGCACAACATCTCCTGCACTAATCTTTCCGCCGAGCTATATTTGGCATCACAGTGCGCGGCCAGCCGCAGTGTATCGGTACTCGATATATCGTAGCGGTGAAAATCCTGAATCGACGCATCGGCCGTAACCTGCATCGCTGCCGGAATTCCACTCAGTGTGGCTTCCAGGCGAATGTCTCCCCGCCATCCCTTGTCATTTCCCGATACCAGCTTGGTCAGTTGCCCCAATTGCGCGTGGTCCCACTCCAGGCTGAACTGCAGCGGAGTTTCGCGCAAGCTTCCCGCCCGCCGCCACGTACCATTCATCCGCAGCAGGCCGGTGTCGCTCAAATTCATGTCGGTGCGCAGCGGCTCAGCCCGCAGCCGCACTCCCCACGCGTTTTCCGACTCCTGCCATAAAGCAAAGTCCGCGTTCAGCAGTGCGTAAGGCTTTTTTTCCTTCCCGATTTTAAAGTTGATGCGGCCCGAACTCGCCTCGATGTAAGGAAATCCCGGCCGCGCTTCCGATTTCGATTTCGCCGTGGGTGCTAGCGGCGTCTGCGCTGTGCGTTCTAGCAGAGTCTCGAGGTTCCACCGCCCATCAGCCCGGCGAACCAGATTCAAACTGGGCTCGGTCAACTCCAGCCGCGCAATGTCCAACCGTCCGCGCAGCAGCGACGTTAGCCGCACAACGGCTGTAACCTCTCCCGCGCGCAGCATGGGCTCGGCGCCGAATGTTGGATCTTCATAGATGACCAGGTTTTCCAGATCAAACCCAGGCTGCGGCAGAAATCGAAGGTGGACTGAACCAATATCCGCCGGACGCGCAACAGCGCGGCTGATCGATGTGGTGATTCGCGCCTTGAGCTGTGAAACACCCGGACGTATAAGAAATAGTGCCAGCAGAATCACAGCTGCCGCGGTTACAACCCGCTGCCTGGGAGAGAGAAGCTTCACTGCACCACTTTCAGCGTGCGCCGCCACCGCGTCTCGTCAAAGAAGTGCAATACAACGTGCGCTAGAAAACCAATGCGATCGCCCATATCGGTCTTGCGATATTGATCCCCCGGCGTCTCAAACGACCAGTAAATGAACATTGGCCGCCCGATTACGTTCTCCTGCGGAATAAATCCCCAGTAGCGGCTGTCCAGGCTCACGTCGCGGTTGTCGCCCATCCCGAAATAATGCCCCGGTGGCACGACAAGATCGTCGCCTTGAATGTGCGTGGGCAACTCCGATTCCCAGCACGGGTAGACGTTGTAGCTTTCCGAAGGCGGCACGGCGGGAAAATTATCGCGGTAGGGATTGGGATAGGAAGCCGCATCCTGCGAGTGAATCACATACGGCTCCGTCAATGCTTCACCATTGCGGTATACCACGCCGTTGCGCAGATGAATGTGGTCGCCCGGAACGCCCATGATCCTCTTCACCACGTACAACCCCGGCTCGCACGGGGCCAGGAACACCACGATATCGCCTCGCCGTATTTGGCGATACGGAAGCATCGGTCCCATCCACGAAGTTTTTGGAGCGAACTGAATACGGTTCACAAATACGTGATCGCCAATCAGCAGCGTGTTTTCCATCGAACTGGAAGGGATCTCGAAGGCCTGCACCACAAAAGTAATGATGAACAATCCCGTTACCAGCACCGCGGCCAGGGACGACAGGAATTCCACCGTAGTTTCGCGCGGTTTTTCCTCGACTTCGTTCTCTACTTTGCTTTCTTTTTTCGCCACTGTGATAATCCGTCCTTGTCTTTCAGTGCGGACTGCCGGAATCTTGTTCTTTAGCCGAAGACGTTCAATTTACCAGCCGCAGCGTGCGGTGCCAACGGGTGATCTGAAACAGATGCGTAACCGCATACGCAAAGTGATACATCTTACTGCTCACTGAAGACGGCGCAGCCGCTTCCCCTTCATCATCGTTTACCGACCAATAAATCACGAGCGGCCGCCCGATGATATTGCCCTGAGGCACAAATCCCCAATACCTGCTGTCGTAGCTGTCGTCCCGGTTGTCTCCCATCACAAAATAATGTCCCTCGGGAACAATAAGCTGTCCATCTTCGACCAGTTTACGCAATTGTATCCACCACTCCGGAGTCTCTCCCGCGGTGACATCCAGGCGAGGGAAACTATCGCGGAACAAGTCGTTCGCCGGCCGCGTGAAGTGTGCATAAGGCTCCTTCAAAGGCGTGCCATTCACGAACACCTGCTTGTTGATCAACCTTACTCGATCTCCCGGCACGCCAATCACGCGCTTCACAAAATGCTGCGCCGGATTTACTGGATAATGAAAGACGACAATGTCGCCACGCTGTATCCGCCGGTACGGCATCAGATGATCGCCGAAGCTTCCGGCTCCATAGGTCAGCTTGTTGACCAGCAGGTAGTCGCCCACCAGCAACGTATTCTCCATGGACGGAGAAGGAATCTGAAACGCCTGCACCACGAAGGTGATTACAAATACTGCGACCACCACAGTCCCCAGCAGCGATTGCAATGAGCCAGAGACGCCCACTCCAACGCCCCATGCGATTCGTCGATCGTTCGAAGGCTGAACGCCTAAAGGTCGAACGTCCTTGGAATGATCGTTCTTAGGCCGATCGTCTGGAAAGCGACTGTCCGGAGCTCGATCATCTGGAGAAGGATCGACCGAAGAGTGATCGAGGCAGACGTGGTCGTCTACAGGATGCCCGCCCGCAGGATGCTCGTCCCGGACTTGATGGTCTGGAAAACTCATTCACTCACTTTGTTTGCCCGAGGAGGTTTCGCCGGCGATTGCGGCCTCGATGTCAGATGGGAGAGCGACTGCCGCGCCGCCTCCTGCTCTGCTGTCTTCTTGGTTGAACCCTGCGCGCGTCCCACAAATTCGGTCCGGCCTTCACCGTTCTTTGAGTTTAGACGGACTTCCACCGTGAACGTCTTGCTGTGTTCCGGTCCCGCTTCCTGTACCAGAACGTACGACGGCTGCGGCATGCCTAATCCCTGCAAAGTCTCCTGCAGAGCCGATTTGAAATCGGTCATCGGCAGCGTGCCGCCTTCCCGCTCCATCCGCTCCAGTTCCGGCGCCAGAATCTCGCGCACGATAAAGTCGCGGGCCGGTTGCATTCCGCCATCGAGATAGATCGCCGCCAGGATCGCTTCCAAGGCATCAACCAGGAGAGCTGTCTTGTTGCGTCCGCCACTTCTCTCCTCACCCCGCCCCAAACGGAGATATTGGCCAAGTTCGAGTCGTTGCGCCACCTGGATCAGATGACGCTCACTTACCACATGAGCACGGAGTTTCGAGAGTTCACCCTCGCGGAATTTCGGAAAACGATGGAACAACTCCTCGCTGGTAACTAACGCCAGAATCGCATCGCCCAGAAACTCCAACTGCTCGTTGTCATTGACTGTGGACTTGCTTGCTCCGGTTTGCTGCGCCTCCTGCTCGCGCGCTTGCGAACTATGGGTAAGAGCTTGCTCAATCACCCCCCGGCGCTGGAAGGTGTGGCATAACGCCGTTTCCAGCGCGGTGATTTCGCGTTCCTTCATGAGTGCACTGCCGCGCCGGTCAATTCTTCGGAGTGTCGGGAATGCCGCCGATCAACTGGATGAGACGATCCTTCTCCTTGCGCGCAGCGTCTCCAGCATTCGTGCCCGCTTTGGTTAAGTCCACCGCCTGGTTGGCATACTTCAGCGCTTCGGGATATTTGTTTTGCATATCGAGCGCCACGGATAGCCGGAAAATTGCGATCGGATCCGGCTGTTGCGGCAACGCGTCAATGGATTTCCTCAAATCTCCTTCTGCGTTCGCCCAAGCTTTTGCGTTGAAGTCGAGCGTTCCCAGAATCGCGTAAGCTTCGGAACGCAGGTAGCCCTTAAACGCAGCCAGTTGCTCCGGAGGGTAACCCGAGCTCGGAACGTCCGTCTCCACGGTTTCGAGCGAACGCTCGGCATCTTTTCGGGCCTCTGCAATCCGCTGATCTTTATCCAGATCGGTATCCCGTGTGCGCTCCGCCAGCACTTGTGCCACGCCCAGCAGCGCCTCTGGCTCATCCGGATCAAAGCTCAAAACCTTCTTCGCCATCGCCATCATCTTGTCGGCGTTATTGGCCTGCTGGTAGGAGTGCATCACGGCCTTGTAGAGCAGCGGCCGCAACTCACTCTCGGGAAACTTTGTGGCGAAGTCGTCTGCCGCTTTTTCCTGCGCTGCCGGATCGGTCAACGCCGCAGCGGCCTTGTAAGCATCGAATTCGGCTTGTGATTTTGCCTGTGGCGGACGCTTGCCCGCCGGCGCTGCCGCCTGTCCCGCCGCTTGCCCAGCCGGCGCAGTCTGGGCCGCGGGCTTGTCCTGGCCAAAACTCCATGCCGATATTCCCAGCATTGCAACAATGATTGCTGCTCGCTTCATGCTTTCTCCTTGAATTGCGATGCGTTCATTCGACTTCCACAGACGCGATCTACCCTGCATTGTAAATGCAGATCACATTGTAACCGCGTGTTTGCTATTGTGATTGCGGTTTCGCCGGAGGCTCGTACGCCTGCTCCAACCCTCGTTGCGCCGCCGCCTTGATCTCGGGCTGCGCTCCACTTAGGTCCATCGCAGCCTTGTACTCCGCCAATGCCGCCTCGCGCTCCTCTTTCATGTCCAGAATTCTTCCCAAATACACGTGCGACCATCCCACAACCTTGGGATCGTTCGACGACGCAATCGCTTTTTGAAAATTATCCTGCGCCCCGTCCCGGTTTTTATTGGCGACCGCCACTTCCGCCAATATGAACAGCGCCCGGCCCTGGTCTCCAATTTTCTTATCCAGCGCCTGCTGCGCCAACTCCTCCGCGCCCTTGGGATCGCCGGCCGCCAACCGTTTCTCCGCCGTCACCAGCATCCGCCGCTCTTCCGGACGCGAGAAGCGCAACAGCTCCGGCGCAGTCGAGTTGGCGAACTGAACCTCTGACGCTGCTTTCTCTTCTTTCTTCAGGTCAATACCGTCGAGAAACTCGCCGTAAGCTCCGCGAATGCCCACCGGATCTTTTTCAAAAGCGGTTACTTCGTCGTAAAAAGTCCGCGTCAGAATATATCCCTGCTTCACCGTGTCATCCACCGCCTGAGCTCGTATCGGCTCATCGGCCGGCTTGTTCCCGCTCATGCGAATTTCCATTGCACGTATCAGGCATTCGGTCACCAGAAGGGAGATGTCGGTTTTGAAACTCTCTTCCAGCGGAGATCGCTTCACCGATTGCAACAGCGGTTCCAGCCGCTTGATGGCGCTGGGATGTTTATCCGCCTGCGGATCCAACTCGTAGTGCAGAAACGTGTGGCGAATCTGGTCCATCTTCAGCGCCGCTGGCGCCGCCTCGCCCGAATTCGTATCCGGAGCGGGGAACACGATCACATAGTAATCCGAGCCATAATTCCGCGCATCGGTTTCATTCGGCGATCCCATGAAGTCCAGATAAATCGTGAACCTCCGCCCCAGGTATTGCGACGAAGGCTGCTTCAAGTAAATCTCGGTATCGAATACCATCTTGGCCAGCGGCGCATGATAACGATTCATCAGAGCCGTGTAGTCTCTGCGATGCCGCTCCCAAATCGAATGCAATCCCGCCTTTTCGTAGAAGCGTTCGAGCAGCGTTCCGAAGAGCGTAATGGCGGACGCATCCGGCGGCAAATCCTCTTCTTTTACTCTCGGCGCAAAATGCGGCGGCCCGTCCATGTACAACGCCAACGAAATGTAAGGAGACAAACTGCGCGTGGTATTCCTCTCGGTCGTATGAGCTTGGTAGAACTCGCACAGCGCAGTCCGCGCAGCTTCCGCGTCCTCCGAATCGGCCAGAACTCGCTGTACCTCCGCTCGCACGTTGCTCCGCGTAGCGTCCGAGGTGGTCAGATCCTGGTCGTAGCCACAGGAATTGAGCGCGGTGAGCACGGCAAAAAGCGTCTCGTTACTATCCAGCGCAATCGGAGTCCGCTCCTGCGGAAACGGCCCCTGCAGAGGCTTAGGCGGAGCAGGCTTCGATCGCGGCAAACTCGGTGGCGGCTGATCCGGCTGAGGCTGGTCCTTGGAAGACGACTGATTCTGCTGAGACTGATCCTGCGCAGGCTGAGCCTGATCCGGCTGATTTTGCGAAGGCGAATTCTGCGGAGACTGATTCTGAGAAGATTGGCCCTGCGGAGTAGGATTCGGTGGAACCGGGTCCTGCGCCGCACACAACTGCGCCAGCAGCCCCAGCAGGGCCGCCAACACCCAACCTCGCAATCGCAGACTCAGGAAACCCTCCACGGGATTGGTGCTACCAAGCGGAGAACATCCTAGTGTAAGGCGCTTCAGCGTAGAGGGTCAAACGATGCAAGTGAAGTCATTTGCGAAGCCCGCACTACCCCTGCACGCTGATCCTCGAGAACGACAGCACCGCACGCGATGAAATCGGACGTCCCATCGACATCGCCGGACGAAACGTCGTAAAGATCAACATCCGCTTCACCTGCGGCAGAAGATCCTGAGAGGCGCCGGGATCGGAAAGAATCTTGTAATCCTGCACCCGCCCGTTCCGGTCCACGTAGGCTTCAATCACCAGGGACTCGGCGTTGATCGTGCTCATTGTGCTGAAAGCGCTCTCCTGCAATTCCGGTCCGGTATTCAGCATGAGCGGCACATCTTGCGTAGTGTTTGCCTGCAGCTGTCCCGGAATCGCCAGGATTGCCGCCACCAGGCCGAAAATAAGTACCGCGCAAGCCAGTCCAGCCGTGGCCGGTACCATAAAGGCCTGCAAAGTATTTTCCAGCCGCACGCGCAAGCCCTCATACGGACGCCGCGTCTGCGCAGCTTCACGCGAAATGGCCAAGCGCAGCTTCAACCCCAAATCCGCCGGCACTTGCGGACGTCCCACACTCATAAGCAACTGTTGCGTCTGCCGCAAGGCTGTGTACTCGCTCAAGCACGCCGCGCATTCGTCCAGATGCTCACGCAAGCTCTGCATCTCGGCTCCTGTCACCGCCCCATCCAGATACGGCGACAGCAACCGATTTGCCTGTGGACATTTCATAGCCATATCTTTCATGGCGTCACCTCGACCCTTCTACCCCCTCCAGCAACCTGCGTCAGACATTCTTCTTCTTTGTTGTCTTCTGCCGGTATGGTAAGTCCCAGCTCGCCGCCTACTTCGCGCACATAAGGCGCCAGCCGCTGTTTCAGTGCATGCCGGCCTCGCGTCAATCTGGACTTCACCGTCCCCAGCGAAATCTGCAAAATCTCAGCAATCTCTTCGTACGACATCTCTTCCAGATCGCGCAAAATCAGCGTCGTGCGATACGGCTCCGCCACCTGTCGCAGTTCCGCATCCACTCGCTGCCGCACTTCGTGTTGCGCTACATCATCGAACGGCGACTGGTGACGGTCCGTCAGCGCATTTTGCAGCGCGTCATTCTGCGGAGCCCCATACCCGCTCGCCGTTCCTTCCGATTCCGCCGGCTCAATCGATGTCTCATGCGCCTTGTGCCGGAACCACCAGCGCTTCCGGTTCGCCGCTTCATGCAGCGCAATCCGATAAATCCAGGTCTTCAAACTGGACTCGCCATGAAAGTGCTTCATCCCACGAAACACTTTCAAGAACACATCCTGTGTAGTATCCGCCGCGTCCGCCGGGTCGCTCACCATGCGGTATACAAGTCCGTACACCGGGCGTTGAAATTCACCAATCAGCCAGGCGTATGCCTGTTCCGAGCCGGCCTTCAGATCCGCGACAATTGCCGCTTCCTCTGACCGTGCTCCGATCGCGCTTGCCAGTTCTCCCAAGGTGGTTGCTCCCGCCATCTCCCGGCGCTCCCCCAATTATAGGATTTCCCACCCCATTCTGAACCGAAAAATAACCGATATGCCGCCACTACTACCGGGAATCGATCCCCTAACCTGCATAGACTCCGGCCATGAGGCCAGAGTTCCCATCTGTAAGTCATTTAGTTTGCAAGAGGTGGGAATTAGTAACCAGTGTTGATAACGTTGGGAGTCTATGCGGTGGTCGCAGTCGTCTGTTCGTCGGCAAGCTTCTTCAGAATGTCGCGTAGCGCAGCCAGCAGTTTTTCCGGCCCCTGATCCAAAGCGAGTTCGCCCTTCTCCAGGAACCCAACCGCGCCGTCTTCGCCCAACCGGCCGGCATTTCGTTGCGATAAGCCGCTCATAACGACCACCGGGATTGCCTTGGTCAGTGGATCGCCCTTCAGAGCCTTGAGTACATCCGGCCCCGTCATCTTTGGCAACAACATGTCGAGTAGAATCAGATTCGGCAGTTTCTCCCGGGCCATGAGCAGAGCCTCCGGGCCATCCTGCGCGCTGCTGACTTCATAGCCCGCGCGCGTCAGCGCCCGCTCCGTTGCAAGCCTCAAAAACTTGCTATCTTCCACCAGTAATATCCTGATCATCTTGGCTCGGCTTCGCACGACCCTGATGCGCACGCTTGTGCGAGGGAATCGCTTTCCATCCAAGATGAACATCGGCAGAATCAGAGCGAAGACCAGCTTAAGTAAGGTGAGAATCTCCTAAGCTGTATTGACGGGGAGTCTTTCCTTTGCTCTCAGAGCTGATCTTATGCGACCAGTCGACTGGCCACCGGCGGGGAAGTGACACTCCAGCAATCCGCAACGATGAGCCAGGCACCGAGACGTCGCCAGGCTTTTACGTACTTGCCGCGCTCGGTAAGGATGGTGCCGTCAGGCTGGCGAATGCCCACCGTGTAGCGCCCAATTTCCATCGCCAGATCGCCTGAAGCCTCCACACGGACGGTCTCAAGGCGTAAATCTTCGTATCCCGCCTCGCCGATCTGCCTCAGCAAACGCTCGACCGCCTTGGGTCCATAGGCTGGATCATGGTTCGGTGCCATAAATGTGCCGTCCTGGGCAAAGAGCGCCGCCACCTGGTCGTAGTTGCCGGTATTAAACGAGGTGACGAAATCTTGAGCAAGGTTGCGAATCATGGACTGAACGTCCAGAAACGGACGAGAGTCCGCCGTGGAACTAGGATAGGGCCGATACATCTACTACCTCCTGGGGGAAGGCCAAGAGCGGTGTCCGTGGCCAGAACGACACCACTCTTCAGTGCAAAAGCATTCTAGCGCAAAAAGGGGCTGTGGAAGCATGAAGTTTTATGAACGGTAGGAGAAAAAATTCGAGAGCGTTTAGCTCGGCCGGCATATTAGGGGAAGACGATCTTCCACTTGTGCGAGAGCCTGCGTGGAGGTATGTTGCGCGGGTGACCACGAGCGCGCAACATGAGGTTATCGGAAATCGAGACGAGCCCGTCCCCGTGAAAGAAACGCATCCCGAGCGCTTTTGTCCAAACTGTTCAACAGAGTTGAAAGAGCACCGGTGCAAGTTGAGTTGTCCGGTGTGCGGCTTTTATTTGAGTTGCTCGGATTTTTATTGAGCGGGATGCATGATTGTGGTCGGCCCGGTCGAGATAGTGCAGTTTGACATAGTGAAGTTTCCATCACACGACATTTGTCATCCTGAGCCTAGCCGTTATTCAGGCGTAGCGAAGGATCTCTTGCTTAACCGGCCCAACGCGTAAGCCAAACTGCACCCACAACCCGAACCCAACCTTCGCCTGACACGCCGAACACTCTCCATCTACAATGACAGAGGATTCAATTCTGCGATCATGAGAAGGAGAAAGCGATGGAACGCAAAGCAAGTGCGGTGTGGAAGGGCGGACTCAAAGACGGCAAAGGAACGATTTCAGCTCCCGGCGGAGTGTTAAAAGACACGCAGTATTCATTTACCTCTCGATTCGAAAACGGGCCAGGAACCAATCCCGAAGAATTGATTGCGGCGGCACACGCCGCGTGCTTCTCGATGGCGCTTTCGGCGCAGCTGGGCGGAGCCAATCTCACGCCCGAGAGCATTAGCACGAACGTCACGCTGACCATGGAGAAGCAGGATTCCGGCTGGACGATTACATCGAGTCACCTCGATGTAGTGGGCAAGGTTCCCAGCGCGGACGCGGCCACGTTTCAGAAGTACGCCGAAGCGGCGGAGAAGGGATGTCCGGTATCGAAAGTCCTGAACGCGAAGATTTCGATGACGGCAAAGCTCGCGTAGAGATTCACGTTTGGTGCCAAGAGGCCTTTCACCACGGAGGCAAGGAGACACAGAGAAGATCATTTAGAGCCGTTCTTTTTATTTTGTTTTCTCCGTGCCTCAGTGTCTCCGTGGTGAGTAACTGGTTTGACAGTCCGTAGCATGCCTGTAAAATAGAAAAGTTAGTTCTTCCTGACCGGCGGCCTTCGGGCCGCCGCTGCATTGCAGTCCAGATTGCCATCGTGGCGGAATTGGCAGACGCGCATGGTTCAGGTCCATGTACCGGCAACGGTGTGGGGGTTCGAGTCCCTTCGATGGCACCAAAGAATATTTTAGCCTTCCTTAGAATTAGCCTGACTGAAGTACACTCTCAGCATGATCTATGCGCAGTCTGGCCGCAAGTCAATCGGTTTCTCGCTATCGGCTGCAATTTTCTTCTGTCTAATCGCCGCGCTCAGCCACGCCCAAAAGCTCGCCATCACGTTGGACGATCTGCCTTCGAACGGCGAACTCCCTCCCGGCGTGACACGCACCGAAACCGCGAAAAAAGTGGTCGAGATTTTGAAGAAGTATCACGTTCCGCCCGTATACGGATTCATCAACGCAAAAAAACTCGAAGGCAGCGAAGACGGCGCGGAAGCTCTGAGAGTCTGGGCGGCGGCAGAGCCGTTCGGGAATCATACTTACTCGCACATGAACCTCGAAGAAAACACTCCCGAGGCGTTCGAGCGCGAGATTGAGGAAAACGAGCCAACACTCGAACTGCTTGCGTTAGGCGTGTCCAAAGATGGCAAAAAAGACTGGCACTGGCTGCGCTATCCGTACCTGCATGAGGGCGACACCGTGGAGAAGCGCCGTGCTATACGCACTTATCTTAAGGCGCATGGATACCGCATCGCGCAGGTCACGCTCGATTGGGAAGATTATATGTGGAACTTCGCTTACGCCCGGTGCGCGGCGAAGGGCGATACGAAGTCGATGGAGTGGCTGCATTCCAGTTATCTGAGCACGGCTTCGGATTTTCTTGATCTCGGCCGTGAGCAGGCGAAGCTGATCTATGGCCACGACATTAATTATGTATTGCTCATGCATCTGGGCGCCTACAGCAGCACAATTCTGCCCGACGCGCTCGACCTACTGAAGAAAAAAGGATTCAAACTGGTGACGCTGGAGGAAGCGGAGAGTGATCCGGCCTACGACGGCGATCCGGATGTCGGGCTGCACGACGCCGGCACGCTGCTCGACCAATGGATGCAGGTGAAGCAACTGAAAGATCCGCCACATACGGACAAGCCGTACAAGCAGCTGGAAAGTATCTGCCAATAACTTCACGGCAAATTTATAGTAAACGTGCGATCTGCGCGGTGAATCGCAGGTAGCGGCGGCTTCAACGATGCTTCCCGTATAATTCAGGCACTCGCTATGCCTGTTTCCCTTGACCAGATTATTCGCTCCACGCGCGGGAAAGTCGCTGAGACCAAGCGAACTGCCGACTTGCGCGAGCTGGAAGAGCGGGCAGAACAGCACGTGCCGCGCGGCTTTCGACGGGTGTTAGTGGAAAAGAGCAAAGCAGGCGCGGCCGTGATTGCGGAGTTGAAAAAGGCATCGCCGTCAAAGGGACTGATCCGAGGGAATTTTTTTGTAGAACAGTTGGCACAAGAACTGGAAGTGGCGGGAGCAGCAGCGCTTTCGGTGCTCACCGACGCCGAGTTTTTCCAGGGATCGCTTGCAAACTTGCGAGCAGCTTCGGCGGCAGTGAAGATTCCGTGTCTACGCAAAGATTTTACCCTGGACGAATTTCAATTGCTGGAAGCGCGTGCGAATTCGGCGGACGCGATATTGCTGATCGTATCGGCCTTGTCGCAGCCAGAATTAATGCGGCTGGCGCAAGGCGCAGGCGAGCGCGGACTGGACGTTTTGTGCGAAGTGCACGATGAAGAAGAATTACAACGGGCGTTGGATGCAGGCTGCGACCTGATTGGCGTGAACACGCGCGATCTGCGGACGTTCAAAGTAGACCCGGAAACCGCGTTCCGCTTGGCAGAGCAGCTTCCGAAGAATGTGGTGAAAGTGGCCGAAAGCGGAATTCGTTCGGGTGAAGATATCGCGCGGCTGCGCGCGGCAGGCTATCAGGCGTTTTTGATCGGAGAGTCGCTGATGCGAGCGAAGCACCCCGGAGAAGCCCTACGAGAGTTGGTTGCCGGAGTCCCGAGCAATGTCTAGCAAATTAAAACTTCTTACAATTCCCGGACAATTTTTCTCATGACTTGGGTGAAAATTTGTGGCATGACGAATCTGGAGGACGCTCTGACCGCGGTGGAAGCCGGAGCGGATGCGGTGGGATTCGTGTTTTATGAGAAGAGTCCGCGGAACATTACCGTCGAGGCGGCGCGGGAAATTGTGGAGAAGTTGCCGGAAGAAGTAGAGAAGATCGGCGTGTTTGTGAGTGGCGGCGACCTTGATCCGACGAGAGTCCTTCTAGAGGCCGGACTGACCGGAACTCAGACGTACATGTATTTCGAAAATGCTGGAAGGCGCCGCGCAGGTACTGCATTGGCAGCATCCCTGCTTCCGAAACGCGCGCGATTTATGAGAGCGCTGCCCATGAAGGTATTTGGCGACGACGAAGAACTTCAAAATGCCGAGTTTAAATTCACCAACCGCGATCAACATTTGCTTGAGGGCTTTTCTCCTCCCGAAGGATTGATGGACACGTTTGTGCTGGATTCGGGCGATTTGCGAATGCCGGGAGGAACCGGGAAAACATTTGATTGGCAAAAGGCTGTTCCGATCGCAGAGTCCATGCGACGGAGCGGCGTGAAGCTGGTTGTTGCCGGCGGATTGACACCGGGGAACGTTGGCGAGGCCATGCACGTTCTGAAGCCTTGGGGAGTAGACGTAGTTTCAGGAGTGGAAGCTACTCCCGGGAAGAAAGATCCGGACAAGGTGCGGGCGTTCGTGAAAGCCGTGCGGGACGCGGATCGGAAGACGGGTTAAGAAATGGCAACGGCGACGATTAGCAAGAATCGAATTGGGGCTGCGAAATTAAAAACCTCTACGCCAAGCGCAAAGAGCGTGGCAGGAGCGCACTCTCGTGTTTGGCGTTCCAACGAACCCGGACGGTTTGGTGCTTACGGCGGCCGCTATGTGCCCGAGACTCTGATGGCCGCTCTCGACGAATTAGAGCGAGCGTATGAGAAGGCGAAGCGCGATCCAAAGTTTCAGAAGCGGCTGGACGAGTTGCTGCGCACCTACGCGGGGCGCCCTACAGCTCTAACGTTTGCCAAGCGGCTCACGCAGAAGTTGGGCGGGGCAAAGATTTATCTGAAGCGCGAAGATTTGCTGCACACCGGAGCGCACAAAATCAACAACTGCTTGGGCCAGGCTCTGCTGGTAGAGCGCATGGGCAAGCGGCGCGTGATCGCGGAGACGGGCGCTGGCCAACACGGCGTCGCAACGGCGACGGTATGCGCGCTGTTGGGTTTCGAATGTGTCGTGTACATGGGAACCGAGGACATGCGGCGGCAGGAGTTGAATGTGTTCCGCATGCGCCTGCTCGGTGCGGAAGTGCGCGGCGTCGAGTCCGGCTCACGCACGCTGAAGGACGCAATCAACGAAGCCATGCGCGACTGGGTCACGAACGTGCGGACCACGCATTATTTGTTGGGAAGCGTGTTGGGCGCACATCCGTATCCCGTCATGGTGAGGGATTTTCATCGCGTGATCGGGCGCGAAGCACGCGCGCAGATTCTGAAGGCCGAAGAGAAACTGCCAACGGCAGTGATCGCCTGCGTGGGCGGTGGATCGAATGCAATCGGAATTTTCTACGAGTTTATAAAAGACAAGAAGGTTTGCCTGATTGGAGTGGAGGCTGGCGGCCGCGGCGAAGCATTGGGTGAACACGCGGCACGGTTTCGCGGAGGGTCGCCGGGGGTTTTGCAGGGTACTTACTCCTATGTTCTGCAGGATTCCGCTGGTCAGATCGCCAATACGCACTCAGTTTCAGCTGGGCTTGATTATCCCTCGATCGGTCCCGAGCATGCGGCATTGCGAGATGCAGGGCGGGCAGAATACGTTCCGGCGTCCGATGCAGAAGCGCTTGGGGCAACCATAACGCTGGCGCGTACGGAGGGAATTATTCCGGCGCTCGAATCCGCGCACGCGGTCGCGGAAGTAATGAAGCGCGCGCCCAAAATGAAGAAGTCAGACGTGGTGATTGTGAATGTTTCGGGGCGCGGGGATAAAGATATTGGAATTCTGCGGGAGAACTTGAAGATCGATTGATGATTTTTTGATTGTTGATTGCTGATTGAAAACTAACCGACGTTCGTCGGTGAGAGATTTTCAATCAGCAATCAGTAATCAATAAAATTGGCAATTTTATCGAAACCGAATGCCACTGACCTTCCACAAAAGCCCGGCGCTGGTAGTGTATGTAACATGCGGCGATCCAGACCTCGCAACAACGCGCGCTGTCGTACTCGCCGCGATCGAAGCCGGAGCGGATGTGATTGAGCTGGGCGTGCCGTTCAGCGATCCAGTGGCGGATGGTCCTGTGATACAGCGGGCAAGCGAGCGCGCGTTGAAGCGCGGAACTTCTCTCGTGCAGGTGTTGACGCTGGCGGCCGAAGTGCGACAGCACGCGCAGTCCACAGGTCTGATTGTGTTTTCCTATTTGAATCCCATCTTGCGCATGGGTACGGAGAAGTTTTGCACGATAGCGCGTCACGCCGGCGTGGATGGCGTGCTGGTGACGGATTTGCCGGTAGAAGAAGCAGGCGAACATTTGCGTGCCATGAAAGCGAATGATTTGGCGCCGATTTTTCTGGCGGCCCCGACCAGCCCCGATGCCCGCCTGAAGAGGATTGCGGAGGCCTCGCGAGGATTTGTGTATGCAGTATCGCGGACCGGAGTCACCGGGGCGCGGCAACAGTTGGCGGACGATGCGCAAAAATTGGTGCGCCGATTGCGCCGCGTCACGAAGTTGCCAATTGCGCTCGGCTTTGGGATTTCGAATGCGAAGCAGTTCGCTGAAGTCGGAAAGTTTGCAGATGCGGTCGTAGTAGGCAGCGCGATCGTCGAGACGATTGAGCGGAATCGCGGCCGGGAAGCAGCGGCTGTGGCGGAATTTGTCGGGAAGCTGTGGGCTGAGAGCTGAGTTCATGGACATCGCAGATTGGCGTAAGAAAATTGATGAGGTCGATCGGCGTCTGGTCGAGCTCCTCAGCGAGCGGGCGCGGGCAGCCGTGGAGATAGGACGGCTGAAACGAAACACGAATTTGCCGATTTACGAGCCCGACCGGGAGAGGATCGTGTTCGAGCATGTGCAGGAGACGAATCAGGGTCCGCTGCCCGGCCGGGATCTGGTACGGATCTTTGAACGAATCATCGATGTAATGCGGAATATCCAGAAAGAAGAAATTGTGGCCAAGCCGGACTCGCCAAAGGTGGAGCGGGAAACCGAATTGGATTCAGAAGTGAATGATTGAAACAGCCTTCAGCTATCAGCTGTCAGCAAAACGCTGAAAGCTGATGGCTGATAGCTGAAGGTTAAAAGGTTTTCTTATGATCGTGGCAATGCAAGACATGGCGGATGAAACTCAGATTCAGCAGGTGATCGAACACCTGGTGAGGATGGGATTTGAAGTACACCGGTCGACTGGGGCGCGGCAGACCGTGCTGGGCGCGGTGGGAGCGGGGATCGATTTCGATATCCGCAACCTCGAGTTGTTGCCCGGGGTGCAGGAAGTCCATCGCATCAGTGCGCCCTACAAGCTGGCGGGAAAGAGTTTCCGTCCCGAAGGCACGGTCGTAAAGCTGGCAAACGATGTTGTCATCGGAGGGAACGAAGTTGTCGTGATGGCCGGGCCGTGCTCGGTGGAGACGCGAGAACAGCTTTTTGCGACGGCGGAAGTCGTGGCCAAGGCTGGGGCGCGCGGACTTCGGGGCGGCGCGTTTAAGCCCAGAAGTTCTCCTTATTCTTTTCAAGGGCACGGAGAAGATGCGTTGAAGTTGCTGCGGGAAGCGGGAGATAACTTCAAACTGCTGGTGATCAGCGAGGTGATGGAGATCTCGCAAATTCCGATGATGCTGCCTTACGTCGACATTCTCCAAGTGGGCGCGCGCAACATGCAGAATTTTAATCTGTTGCGCGAACTGGGCAAGATCCGCAAGCCGATCCTGCTGAAGCGCGGCATCGCGGCCACGCTGGAGGAATTGCTGCTCTCGGCGGAATACATTATGGCGGGCGGAAATTACGACGTGATTCTGTGTGAGCGCGGCATTCGAACCTTTGAGACCTACACGCGCAACACCATGGATATTTCCGCGATTCCGATTATCCACAAGTTGTCGCATTTGCCGATGACGGCCGATCCTTCACACGGAACCGGCAGGCGCGACAAGGTCGCGCCGATGGCTCGCGCCTCAGTGGCGGCGGGCGCGGATGCGCTGCTCATTGAAGTGCATTGCGACCCGAACAATGCGTGGTCGGATGGAGCACAGTCGTTGTTTCCAGAGCAATTTGCAAAGTTGATGGACGAGTTGCGCATGATCGCGCCGGCTGTGGGCAGGAAGATCGCTTAAAGAAATTTGTAATTGGGTAATCGGGTAATTTTGTAATTTTAACTTTTTCTGGGTATTGGTTTTAAATTACCCGATTACAAAATTACTCAATTACCCGATTTGTTTATGGCCATTCGTCAAATCACGATTATCGGGACCGGCCTGATCGGAGGTTCGCTTGCTCTGGCGCTGCGGAAGCGGCGCTTTGCGGGGCGGATCGTTGGCTGCGATCGCGAGTCAGCGCTGAAAAAAGCGAAGATGCACGGCGTGATCGATAACGGATTTTCCGAGCCGCTCGACGCTGTACGAGGCAGCCAGGTGGTGGTGCTCGCCACGCCGGTTTTAGCCATCGTCGATTTGATCGGACGGCTCGGCCCGGGCCTGCCTGCGACCACATTGCTAACGGATGTGGGGAGCACGAAAGCAGCGGTCGCGGAGCAGGCGCTGAAAGTATTTGGAAAGAATGCTGCCAAGAGATTTCTGGCCGGACATCCGATGGCTGGGAAGGAGAACAGTGGCGTGGATAACGCGGACGCCGATTTGTTCCAGAATGCGGTATGGTTTCTGACGCCGCTTCCAGCACAAAATCTGAACGAAGGATTGTTTGCGGAATTTGTGGGATGGATCGATCAGATTGGAGCGCGTGTCGCGATGATGCCTCCGCAAGATCACGATCGCCTATGTGCCTGGATCAGTCACCTGCCACAGATGATTTCAACCGCGCTGGCGGCGGCTCTGGTCGAAGAATTTGGCGAAGATGCTCCGCTGCTTCCAGCCGGCGGCCGCGCCTTGCGCGAGATGACGCGGATTTCGGCGAGCCCGTACTCGATGTGGCGCGACATCGCCATCAGCAACAAGAAGAATATCGAGGATGCCCTGTTCAAGGTGGAACAGCGGCTGGCGCACATCCGCGAAAACCTTTCGACGCGGCAGTTAGCGGAAGAATTCGAACAGGCTCACGGGTTGAAGAAGAGTCTGGGGAAGAAAGAGTGATTCACCACGGAGGCACAGAGGCACGGAGAAAATCGACTGCGGCTATTAATTGAATCAAGTTCCGCAATGCTTTTGTGGCTTTTTTGTTTTCTCCGTGTCTCTGTGCCTCTGTGGTGAGTTTGATTTAGAATTCTCACGCTATGAATAAAGTTGTAGCCAATGCCGATGACGCGATTCGCGATGTAGGCGACGGCTCGGTCATCATGATCGGCGGGTTTGGACTATGCGGGATCCCGGAGAATCTGATTCGCGCGCTGGTGCGCAAGGGATCGAAGAACCTGACCACCATCAGCAACAACGTTGGCGTGGACGGTCTCGGCAACGGGTTGCTGCTCGCAGCTGGGCAGATCATGCATCACATCGGCACCTACGTTGGCGAAAATAAGCTGCTGGAAGATATGGTCCTCAGCGGCAAAATTCATCTTGATCTGGTTCCGCAAGGTACTTTCTCCGAACGCATTCGCGCAGGGGGCGCCGGAATTCCGGCATTTTTCACTCCAACCGGTGTCGGCACGATTGTCGCCGAAGGTAAAGAGACGCGCGAATTCGATGGACGCCCCTATGTGATGGAGCGCGGCTTGCAAGCGGATTTCGCCTTCGTGAAGGCGTGGAAAGGCGACCGCATGGGCAATCTGGTGTATCGCAAGACCGCGCGGAATTTTAATCCCATGATGGCGACGGCGGCGAAAGTAACGATTGCTGAAGTCGAACACCTGGTCGAAGCCGGAGAGTTGGATGGCGATTCGATTCACACACCTTCGGTATATGTGAACCGGATTTTCCAGGGTGAGCTTTATGAGCGGAGGATTGAGAAGAGGACGGTGAAGAAGGCTGGCTGAACTAATGAAGACTTCCAAAGATTCTTTCAGTATCGACATAGTCCTCCGCCATCCCTCATATAGCCCGGAAAGCATTGCGGCAGCACTGTCATTAAGGCCTAAAGGCTCTTGGCCGGTGGGAGAGCACCTTGGCAAAGTCCGTGCGAAATGGAGCTTTTTCTATGCACGTTTGCTGGAGGGTGTCGCGTGCGCCGACCAAGAACGCGCCTTGAAGAATGTCTCTCGATTTCTACGAAAGAGCGCTCCTTTCTGGGCTGACTTTACGGGTGGAAACGGGGAAGTGGAACTGATTCTCAATCATACGGTGAGCCCACAGAAGGAAGAGGGTGATGAGTGTTTCGAGTTGTACCTCGCTCCAGCATTTCTCCGAGACTTGTCCGCTCGGGACATCGGCCTTAGAGTGCAAGGGTGGCAAGGGAGTGTAAGAAAAGATTCGCCAAAGAGAGCGACCGACTTGGTACGTAAGCGATAGATTTTAGGCATCCTTAGCAGCGCGGATCTTTCGGCTGCGGGTTTGCCTCGCTTCGCTCGCAAAAGCTTCCATCAGGATGACAATATGGAAAAAGTTGTGACTAAGCCAGGCAAAGACGTGGAGAAGCGCGAGCGGATTGTGAACCGCATTGCGCGTGAGCTGCGCGATGGCTTCTACGTGAACCTGGGGATTGGCATGCCTACGCTGATCGCGAATCATGTTCCGCCGGGGATCGAGGTTGTGCTGCAGTCGGAGAACGGCATGTTGGGAATTGGGCCCTATCCGATCGAGGGTCGCGAAGATGCCGATCTGATCAACGCTGGCAAGGAGACGGTAAGCGAGATGGCGGGCACGTCGTATTTTTCGAGCGCCGATTCGTTTGCCATGATCCGCGGCGCGCACATCGACTTGAGCGTGCTTGGCGCGATGGAAGTGGATGAGGCAGGAAACCTGGCGAACTGGATGATCCCCGGAAAAATGGTGAAGGGGATGGGCGGAGCCATGGACTTGGTCGCCGGCGCTCGGCGCGTTATCGTGGCGATGGAGCACACCACCAAAGACGGTACTCCGAAGATTTTGAAGAAGTGCACGCTGCCGCTCACCGGAGTGAAGGTAGTGGACACGATTGTGACCGAGATGGCATACATCCGGGTAACCGAGCGAGGGCTGGTGTTAGAGGAAGTTGCGCCGGGGCTGACGGCCGAGGATGTGCAACTGGCGACCGAGGCAAGGCTGGTAGTCAGTCCAGCGTTGAAAGTAATGGAATGCTGAACCCAGAATCTCTCTTCGAGCCGCCGCTATACCCGAAACGGCGCGGCCAAAAGTCGGAACGGCAAAGTGATGGCGAGGTAAACCACCTCCAGCACTCCGTGGACCGCGACGCCGACGATGCGGAAGGGAAGCAGCAACAGCCAAACGAACGGATAGGCGATTAACGCCAGCAGAGCCAGCGGCCAGCACATTACGAACAGAATGCACCACAGGAGGAAAGCGAACATGGTGGGACCTCCTTACTTAATCTTTCCATTCCATTTTATGTTTCCATATCATGGTACGGCAGCACACGAAAGAAAGTTCCATGGGCAGTCGAGGCCATGCAGATTTGCCGAGCAGAGCTACTCATAGCGCAACGCTTCCGCCGGTAGAGTCCGGCCTGCGGACCACGACGGATACAGCGTGGCCACAAACGAAACTCCAATCGCTACCAACGCCACCAGCAGGCCATCCATCAAACGCGGGGCAAACGGCACGTAGTCGATCGAGTAGACCTCGGGCGAAAGCGAGATCATGTGGTAGTGGCCGCCGGCATAAGAGATGGCATACCCCAGCACCAGTCCAATCACCGTACCGATCACCCCGATCAGCACTCCCTGCGCAATAAAAATGTTTCGCACCTGCGACTTGCGCGTGCCCATCGAGAGGAGCACGGCAATGTCCCGCGTCTTTTCCATAACCATCATAATCAGAGAAATCAAAATATTCAGCGCCGCCACGAAGACGATCAATCCAATCGTGATGAATGTGACGAGGCGTTCCAGTCGCAACGCATGGAACAGAGCTTTGTTTTGCTCCATCCAATTGGTAGCCATAAAACCGTTGCCCGCCGCGTCTTCCAGTTCATGCGAAACCACGTCCGCCTTGTAAATGTCGTCGATCCTGAATTCAATTACTGAAATGAGATCGCCTAAGCCAAACAGACGTTGCGCATCCGAGAGCCGCGTGAACGCCCACGACGAGTCGTAATCATAAAAGCCGGAGTTGAAGATTCCAGCGACGCGGAAGCGGGTATATTTCGGGACCATGCCGAAGGGTGTCAGCTCGCCTTGCGGGCTTGTAACCATTACCTCCGAACCAACCGTCGCGCCTAGATTATCGGCCATGTCCTTGCCGAGAATAATCGGAGGCATGGCTGCCACTCGTGCATAGACGCCGGCCAGGGAGTCGGGAGATTCGGCTCGTGTAGTCGTGAAGCCGCCGGTTATTGGGCCGTTCGCTTTCTCAGCCGAGGCTACGTCGGATGTTGGAGGCGCTTCATCCAGCGCATCCGCCGATCCTTCTTTGATTGTGTTGAGCAGATCGCCGACCCTGCGCTCATCCGCCGGAACCATTCCCTTGAGCACCGCGCCCCGGGCTCGGGGTCCGCGGGAGATCAACACCTGCTCGAAAATTGCGGGCGCGGCAGCGACCACGTGCGGTTGTTTAGAAAGCCGTTGGACCAGCGGCGGCCAATCTTTAATGCCGTCATCGGCGACACGCAGCAGGCTTATGTGCGAGGACGATCCGATCAGTCGTTCCTGCAAGTCCTGGCGAAAACCGTTATTGATGGCCAACGCAACGATAAGCGATGCCACGCCCGCCGCCACTCCAACAATCGAAATGCCGGTAATGATGCCAATAAAAGCTTGCCTGCGCTTGGCGCGCAGGTAGCGGGTTGCGATGAAGAGTTCAAAACGCATGGGTAGTTGTCGGTTTCAGCTACGTCGGATTATAGATGCGAAGGCTGCGATGTTGCGCTACTCTGATGTTTGAAGGCTGTCGGCGGATGCGATCTCGTACACAATTTGTGATGATGGTCCTAGTCCTTCTTGTTGGAAGTTAGCCTTTCGCAAGTCTCTGCCTACACCACTGAAATGGATCGCCGTCTACGCTCGATTGCTGGAAATAATCCGCTCAACTGCGGAGTAGTTGCCATTGACGGAGACCGGAACTCGGAGCCAGCGCTCAAATGCGCCCGCAGGGCTATAGCCAAGAAATTCGCATTTTACGTGCGCAGCGACTCTTGGGGTATGGATTCCTTTCTGTCTGAGGGTTTCGCAGGTGACGGCAATGGAAACGTCTATTACCTCGAGTTCGATAGCGAGAGCTGGCATGCTGGCGCGGTAACAAGCGACGCACGCGATGGAAATGCCGATTTCGGCCAGCAGTGCCCGAAGCCAGTTCACATCCGCAAGATTCCTTGGAAGGACAATCAGTACGTTGGGTTCACATGCCAGCGAAAGAAACATAACAGCAGTGATCCCCATGAATGGTAGAGTTCCCCAGAGCCGGCTGAGAGGAATTATCGCGGTCGAGGGAAAACAGCCGGAACAGTGCGGCGATAATCAATATATTCCTCCCCGAACCTCTTCCCTAATTCCTCATCTTCCGTGCGAATCATGACCGCACCGCTCACGATGGCAAATGCCGTCAGCGCCCAGCAAACTGCCAGCCCCGTACCCACGCTCCACGCCAGCATTTCACAGAGATGCCCCAGATAGACCGGATGCCGCACGCGGGCGCGAATACCCGCGGTGGCCAGGCGCTGTTGGCCGTGGTTGCGTAGCACTTCGGGCAGCCCTCCGAGTTGAGCCAGGCTGAACTCGCTGCCAGCGAGTTTGTAGAGGATCACTCCCAGGCAGAATAAAACGAACGCCGGAATCCAGGTCCAGTTGTTCCTATAGAGGATCACATTGCGCCACGGCGCCGTGATCGCGGCTACGACTGCCCACATTGCCATCCAGAAAGGCAGAAGAGTGCGGTATGGCGACCGACGACGTGAACGCCAATATTCGACGCGCGGATGAATTAGCAGCCAGAATGCCGGAATCGTTGAGTAGATGACGCACGCAATCCACGCGACGGTTCGGAGCAAAGTCAGCACGAGTCGATTCTACCGCTTGGAAACAGCGTACCATGCAAGCCTTCTCAATCTGTGGCACATTAGAAGATCACATCAGACTCCATGCCCGCACCCGCCGACTCCAAAGCCGGACGCATCGCCTTCACGCATCCGGATTTCGTGCTCTTCCAGATTGCTCGCTTCCTGATCGTGGCTGCGGTTGAGATGCAGGCTGTCGCCGTGGGATGGCAAGTTTATGACATTACCAAGCGTGCACTCGATCTAGGGCTGGTCGGGTTGGCGCAATTCCTTCCAGGCATTTTGTTGTTTCTTGTTTCCGGCCATGCTTCCGACCGATTCGACAGGCGCAAAGTGTTGGCCGCCTGCTATGCCGGATATGCAGTCTGCTCCGGGCTCTTGCTCGTCCTCGCGCTTCGGAGCGCGCATCCAGTGCTCCCGATTTATCTGGTCCTGATTCTGCTCGGCGTCGTGCGCTCTTTCAACGGAACAGCGAGCCGTTCAATTTTGCCGCAGCTCGTCCCCGACGAACATTTCGCCAATGCCGTGGCGTGGAACGCCTCAACCTTTCAGGCGGCAACGATTCTTGGACCATCTCTCGGCGGGATTCTCTATGCGGCTTTCCGCGGCCCCTCCGCGGTTTACGCCGCCGCCATGCTAACCGCGGTAGGTGCGCTCATCTCCGCCTTCCGCATCAGGACCCGTCCGCAAGCCCGCCGGCGCGAACCCACGACGATAAAAACAGTTTTCGCCGGATTGCATTTCATCTGGCGCGAGAAACTGATTCTGGGTGCGATTTCTCTGGATCTGTTTGCCGTGCTTCTCGGGGGAGCCGTAGCCCTTCTTCCCGTCTATGCCCGCGAGATTCTTCATACCGGGCCTTGGGGCTTAGGACTATTGCGGACTGCCCCCGGAGTTGGCGCTGCCCTGATGGCGGTTGCATTGGCGCACCGCCCGCTACGTGCCCGCGCCGGGCCAACCCTGTTGTGGTCAGTGGCCGGTTTCGGGATATGCACCATTCTGTTCGGGGTCTCCACCAGCCTGATACTCTCGCTGATTTCGCTGATCTTCCTGGGCGCGGCCGACATGATCAGCGTGATCATTCGCGCGACCCTGGTGCAGTTGCGCACCCCCGATGAAATGCGCGGGCGCGTAATGGCCGTCGATATGGTTTTTATCGGGACATCCAATGAGCTGGGCCAGTTCGAGTCCGGATTGACAGCGCAATGGTTCGGTACGGTGCCCGCCGTTCTGCTGGGCGGAGTGGGAACGATGGTGGTCATCGCCCTATGGGCATGGATCTTTCCGGAGTTGCGCCGCGCCGGCGCGCTGGACGTTATCAACCGTGGCGTGGCCGCAGAGATTTCAGAAACAGCGGCGGGGAAAACACCTTAGATCCATCGTGTGCCCAGAGTCCTGAACGGCAGAACATTTTTGCCTAATCGATTACAGAATTCTAACTACCCATTCCGGCAAATCATCATCCGATTCGGCTACCATTCGTCTTTAAACGATATTCACCGATGCAATAGCTCACTTCGCGCGAACTAAGGTCTTGGCTGCGCCCATGTTGTCATAGCGATCGTAGACTCGCACAACCACAACATGCTCCGACGCAGCCACGTTTTTCTCGTCGCTTGGCGCGATCTTGTCGAGCGCAACCTTAAAGTCATAATTCTCGGTCTTGGCATCGGAGAGTTGACCGATGGGCTCCACGTATTTCCACTCGCCGGCGTCTATGGAATATTCCGCACGCTTGACGGTAGAAAATCCATCGACCGCACGGAATGTCACATGAATCTGTCCACTTTCGATAGACGCACCTAAGTTCTCGATACGCGGCGGAGTCGTATCCACCTCAAACCGCCGGCTTTCTTTTGATGCCGTCAATGCTTCTCCCGGCGAGTGTGATGGTGCATCCGAAGCAACCACCTTCACGGTATAGCCCCCATCCGGCAGCAAGCTGGCATCGAACGAATACGCTTTGTCGCTGAGATTGTCCTTGAGCAACAGCCAGCGCGTCTCGTCGTCACCGCGGTAGTAGAGGGAGTAGACAAGTTGGTCGTCGTTCTCATCGTGCGCGCTCCATTTCACGCCAATGGAATCGCGATCGTGAGAGCTGGGAGTCTGCGCTTCGAAATGTATGGCCGCCGATCCGCCAAAAGACGATCCCCCAAAAGAAGATCCGCTGGAATCCGAGCCCGGATTGTTGCCCGTCACCTTCGGCAACGGCTGGTACTTCACGCCAATCTGAACGGTGACGTCGTCGATTTCCGGCGCGACATTCTTAGGCAAATAATTCAGTACCACGCTGTCCACACCCGGTGCCACGGTTCCCGCGTGCAGCACGGCTTTCCATTGAGCGTAGCGGGCCGCTGGAATTCCCATCTCTGCATTCTTAGCCAGATCGATCTTCTTCCACGCACTCCAGTTGCGGTCGGGATTGTCCACATTGCCGCAGCGCGCATAAAGATCCACGCTGCCCGTGCCGCGGAACTCGGCACGCCCCCAGCGCGAGAAAATTCTGGCGTCGAACACGTCGCTTTCATAGGTACCCTCGGCCTCGGGACCCGGTCCCAGCACAAAAACTTTTCCCAGATTGCTGGTCGCTGCGTACAACCCTCCGCCGGGAGCTTTCGCAAATGCCGTGACCTGCGAAGCCGGAGCTTTCAGCAGATCGGAAAAATCATCCGCGCCGGAGATGGCGAAAACGTGCCCCCGATTGCCCGTGCCCGCCAGCAGTCGCCCCTGCGAGTCAAACGCCAACGCATAAACGATGTCCTCGTGCGAGGTCCACACTTTTAGCGGAGAACCGTCCGGTGCGATGCGGTATACATCCGAACCGCCGCTCGTACCCCCACCAGGAAACGGAAACGGTCCTGCCGCCGCTGGCACGGTCGGAGCGGTCGTGATCGTGATCCCCGGAACTTGCGGCGTAGCGCCGGCTGTGGACGCATTGCCGCCCATGGTGATAAGAGCCGCGCCCATGCTCGACGGACTCTGCCCACCCCCGCTCCGCTTTTCGCCGACCGCTGCCGCGTAAATGTTTCCCGAGCGATCGAGCGCAAGCGCCGTGATTTCTTTTTTCGGCGCACTATAAAGTACGAAACCCTCGCCAGCCGGAGAAATGCGATAGATCAATCCGCTGCCATCGGATCCGGCAATAAGATTCTCTTGCGCATCGAAGGCGAGGACGCGAATGTGAGTCTCATCGCTCTTGAAGAAGACAGAATGCTCGCCCTTAGGCGTAACTCGGTAAACTTCCCCGTGGTCGCCGGTTGCTACATAAAGGTTCCCGCCTTTGTCGAGCGCGAGATCCCAGATGTATTTCGTGCCCGGCTCGAAATAGACGGACGAACTCCAGGAAGGATCGGCACTCGGTTTGGCCGCGTCCTTATCATCCTTATCCTTATCTTTATCTTTGCTCTTCTCGGAGCTCTTCTCGGATGAAGCGCTCCCCGGCTTGTGCTCGATCTTGTAAACCTTGCCATCGGGAGCGGTGGCCGCATAGATCGCGCCTCCGGGCCCCGTCTGCAGCGCTTGCACCTGGAGTTCTTTCGGCTCAAAAATAATCGTCGCCTTGCCATCCGGCGTGACGCGGTATACACGCGCTGGTGCACCGGCCGCCACATAAACGTTGCCGGCATCGTCGGCCGCAATCGCCCAGATGTAAGTGGAAGGCGTGGCGTACAGACTCTTGAACGTCGGCGCGAGCTCCAGGCCGCCGGTGCTCCGAATGGCGACGCCCGTGGCCGTGCCCTTGGTTAGTTCGTCAAATTTCGATTGCTCCCAGGTGTGCGTGCCCTCGGCAAATGCCGCTGGAATCAGGCCGGAACCGCTTAAGTTTGTGAGCAGGAAGGCAGTAAGAATAAAGAAGAAAAGCTTTCGCGCACTCTGCAATTTCATACCTCGAAGCGTCGTTGTGAGCAGAATATTCAGGTTACCACGCCTGCCCGAGCCGAGGGTGAAGGCGAGGCTCCGCGGGGCGCGGGACGAAGGCGGATTTCCCGTGATATCGTAGAATTTCATGCGTACCTCGCGTCAGGATCTGCTGCGTTTGCTCGCCCACAAGTCTTTCCGCTTAGGCGAGTTCAAGCTCTCTTCCGGCGGCACCAGCGATTACTACATCGACTGCCGAACCACCACTCTGGACGCCAAAGGTTCCCGCCTCACCGGCGAAGTCTTCTCCGATGAAATTCGCGAGCGAGGATGGAGGCCGCAGGCCATCGGGGGACTAACCATGGGAGCCGACCCCATCGTGGTGGCGGTTTCGGTTGTAACGGGCGAGCTCCACGGATTCCTCGTACGCAAAGCGGAAAAGCAGCACGGGACCGGCCAGCGCATCGAGGGTTTTCGCAAGAAGGGCGCGCGCGTGGTAATTGTGGACGATGTTTGCACGACCGGAGCTTCCACCGTGCAGGCGATCGAAGCCGTCCGCGAATTTGGATTCGAAATAGCTGGCGTCATGTGCCTGGTAGAGCGCGAAGAAGCGAAAGGCCGTCCCAGCGTGGAGAAGGCTGCTGCGCCCGCGCCATTCGTTTCGATTTTCACCGCCCAGGATGTTCGCGCCGAGCACATTCTTCAAACGGACGACACCGAGCCCATGATGTTCGCCGCCGCGGCCAGCTGTGAAATCTGCGGCCGCCCGGCAGTAACAAATGTTCCAGGAAATCGCTGCGCCGCGCACCAGAGCTGAAACAATAATGGCTCCCGTAGCGGTTCTCGGTTCTTTGCAAACGACGAACGACCGAACTTATGATTCAAACTCTCGAATGGACTGACAACGGTGTACGCTTCATCGATCAAACGAAGCTGCCCACGGAAGAAACCTACGTCACCTGCAAGACCCACGAGCAGGTCGCCGACGTGATCCGCACCATGGTGGTGCGCGGAGCGCCTGCCATCGGCGTGGCTGCGGCCATGGGAATCGCACTGGCCGTCAAAAATTCCAAGGCTGAATCGACTGCCGACCTGAAACGCGACTTCGATCAGGCCTGCGACGTAATCGGCAAGACTCGCCCGACCGCCGTCAACCTCTTCTGGGCGATCCGCCGCATGCAGGAAAAATTCGAACGGATCCGCATTCGCCCGATCGCACAAATCAAAAATGAGCTAATCGAAGAATCCAAACGCATGCACGCCGAAGACATCGCCGCCAACCAGGCCATGGGACGCCACGGCGCCGCGCTCATGCCGAGCGAAGGCGGCGTGCTCACGCACTGCAACGCCGGCGCACTCGCTACTGCCGGTTACGGCACTGCACTGGGCGTGATCCGCGCCGCCATCGAGCAAGGAAAAAAGATTCACGTCTACGCCGACGAAACCCGCCCCTTCCTGCAAGGCTCACGCCTCACCGCCTGGGAACTCATGAAAGACGGCATCCCGACCACCGTCATCTCCGACAACATGGCCGGGACCATGATGCAGCAGGATAAAATTGGAGCGATTGTGGTGGGTGCCGACCGCATCGCCGCCAATGGCGACGTCGCCAACAAGATCGGAACTTACACCGTTGCCATCTTGGCCAAAGAACACAACATCCCGTTCTACGTGGCGGCGCCGCTCTCCACCATCGACTTCGCCTGTCCCGACGGCAGCAAAATTCCCATCGAGCAGCGCAATGCCAGGGAAGTCACTCATATCGCCGGAAAACAGATGACGCCGGACGGCGTATCGATTGAGAATCCCGCCTTCGACGTTACGCCCGCGAAATACGTGACCGCAATCATCACCGAGCGCGGCATCGCTCGCGAGCCTTACAAGGATTCACTACACGGGTTGGCAACTAAAGACGCCAAGGTTGAAGTCTAAGAGAAATCAGCCGGCCTCTGCGCTCCATTCGCCTCGTCGAGGCCGCATGGTCCCATCGTGCCATGTGAGCTTCAGTCGCTATTGTGAGAAGATGGCCTTTGCTACAGTCCCCGCACCGTCGAAGCTACGGTTGGGACGGGATGGACCGAAGCGGAGGCAGAGTGCATCTAAGGATACAGGCGGCGGATACGAATAAAGTTGCGGATCAAGATAAAGCCGCGCTGCTCCGAGTAGAAGGGTTGAAAAAGGTTTTCCGGTCCGGCGAGTCGGACCTGGTGCTCTTTGAAAATCTATCGTTTGAGGTGAAGCGGGGCGAAATGCTCGCCATCGTCGGCGAGTCGGGAGCGGGGAAGAGTACCTTATTGCACATCCTCAGCGCTCTTGATCACGCTTCCGCGGGTAACGTATACTGCGCGCAATTGCAACTGAATGCGTTATCGGCGGACGAGGCAGCGGAGTTTCGCAATCGCGAAGCCGGTTTCGTCTGGCAGTTTCACTACCTGCTGCCGGAATTCACGGCTGCGGAAAATGTGGCCATGCCTTTGCTTGTACGCGGACGTAGCTGGGCAGAGGCGGCGCCGGAAGCTTCACGCTGGTTGCGTGAAGTCGGATTGGAGCAGCGTGGGCATCACCGTTCGGGAGAGCTTTCGGGCGGAGAGCAACAGCGCGTGGCTCTGGCTCGGGCGCTTATAACCGGTCCGAAGCTGTTGCTGGCGGATGAGCCTACCGGAGACCTTGATGGACAGACAGCGGAAGCGGTCTTCGAATTGATAGCGCGGCTCCATCGCGAGCACCAACTCACCTCTCTTATTGCAACTCACAACTTGGCGTTTGCGCGGCGCTGCCACCGGGTATTGCGGTTGGAACGCGGACGCGTGGAAGAGATAAGACCGGAATCGCTTCCGGCGTAACGTAGGAATAGTAGGAAATAAAAGAGGAGCAACATTAGTAAGACAATGTGCAAATATTGAGCAGGTCGCCTGCCGGAGGGGATTTCAACAGGTTCCTTCGGTAACATTATAGAAACGTTGGGGTACTTGGGTTCGGTGGTAGTTTGATTGCATAATGATGATGTGATGGCAAGCAAGCACCGAACTACTGGCGGTTTAAGTTTTAGGTAGGGTCGAGCGAGCATCCAGCGCCTTCTCGACCGGAAGGGTTCAGGGGGAAGGGCATTATGTTTGAACGCTACACGGAGAAAGCCAGGCGCGTAATATTTTTTGCGCGCTACGAAGCAAGTCAGTTCGGGTCTCCTTATATCGAGACCGAGCACCTGCTGCTGGGGCTGCTGCGCGAAGATAAAGCCCTGACTAATCGCTTCCTGCGTTCCCACGCCTCGGTAGAATCCATTCGCAAGCAAATCGAGGGACACACCACCATCCGCGAAAAGGTCTCGACCTCAGTCGATCTTCCGCTGAGTAACGAGTGCAAGCGAGTGCTGGCCTATGCCGCGGAAGAAGCGGAACGCCTGTCGCACCGGCACATCGGTACCGAGCACTTGCTTTTAGGTTTGCTAAGAGAAGAGAAGTGCTTCGCCGCGGAGATTTTGCATGAGCGCGGCCTGCGGCTATCCACCATCCGCGAAGAGCTAGCCCGCACCAGCCAGGAAAAAGCGCAACCACAACGCCAACGCGAATCATCGCTGCTAAGCGAGTTCTCCCGAGATCTGACTCAGGCGGCAATGGACAGCCAGCTTGATCCCCTTGTAGGCCGCGACAGTGAACTCGAACGCGTAGTGCAAATTCTGTGCCGCCGCACCAAAAACAATCCAGTGCTTATCGGCGAGCCGGGCGTGGGCAAGACTGCCATTGTTGAAGGCCTCGCCCAGCGTATCGCAGATGGCGAAGTGCCATCGTTCCTCGCGGACAAGAGGATCCTCGCGCTCGATCTCTCGTTAATTGTCGCCGGCACAAAATATCGTGGACAGTTCGAAGAACGGCTAAAGACCATCATGAAAGAACTGATGGAGTCGCAAAATTCCATCATCTTCATCGACGAGTTGCACACGCTTGTAGGCGCGGGCTCGGCGGAAGGTTCTCTCGATGCCGCGAACATCCTGAAGCCGGCATTATCGCGCGGAGAAATTCAGTGCATCGGCGCAACCACGCCGGGGGAATACCGGAAGTCGATTGAGAAAGACCGCTCGCTCGAGCGTCGCTTCCAGGCGGTTAAAGTTCCGCCGCCGAATGAGGCAGACGCTGTGAAGGTGTTGTTTGGAATTAAAGACCGTTACGAGAAATTCCACGCCGTCACCTACACCGACGATGCCATCAACTTCGCGGTCTCGCACTCGAATCGCTACATTCCAGATCGCTTCCTGCCTGACAAGGCGATTGATCTTGTCGACGAAGCCGGCGCTCGCGTGAAGCTGCGCCAGACCTCCCAGCCGGAAGAGATCACCGAAGTCCAGAAGCGTATCAAGTTCATCGTGCACCGCATGGAGAACGCGATCGCGAACCACGAGTTCGAGAAGGCGCGCTTCTATTCGGACGAGGAACGTAAAGAGCGCGAGAATCTGCGCGCCCTGCGCGAGAAGTATCATCTCGATGAATCCTCTACTGGCGTCGTCGGCCGCGAAGATATCGAAGACGTAGTCTCGCGCTGGACCGGCGTTCCCATCACCTCGATCAAAGAAGAAGAAACGCAGAAGCTGCTGCGCATCGAAGAAGAGCTGCACAAGCGCATCATCTCGCAGGATAAATCGATCAGCGCGCTGGCCCGCGCGATCCGGCGTTCGCGCGCCGGGTTGAAGAGCCCGAACCGGCCCATCGGTTCATTCTTGTTCCTGGGACCAACCGGCGTCGGCAAAACTGAAGTCGCCCGCACCCTGGCCCAGTTCATGTTCGGCACGGAAAAAGCTCTGGTCCGCTTCGACATGTCCGAGTTCATGGAGAAGCACTCGGTCTCGAAGTTGATCGGCTCGCCTCCGGGCTATGTGGGCTACGAAGAAGGCGGTCAGCTCACCGAGCGCGTCAAGCGCGCCCCATATTCCGTCGTGCTGCTCGATGAAATCGAGAAGGCGCATCCCGATGTCTTCAACATCCTCTTGCAGGTTTTTGAAGACGGCCAACTTACTGACGGCCTCGGCAACACCGTCGATTTCAAAAACACGATTCTCATCATGACGTCGAACATCGGCGCGCGGCATCTGCAGAAGCGCGAAGGTTTCGGCTTCCAGTCGACCAAGGACGAAATGGTTTCGGGCAAGGTGGAGGAATTGGTGAAGGGCGAAGTCAAGCGCACCTTCAATCCGGAATTCCTGAACCGCCTCGACGAAATCATTCTGTTCCTGGCGCTGAGCGAGGCCGATCTGATCCAGATTCTGGAGCTGATGGTCACGCAGCTCAATGCGAACCTGGCACAGAAGTCGATCACGGTGAGCGTGGCGGACGAAGCCAAGAAGTGGATACTCAACCAAACCCTCACCGACCGTACCTACGGAGCGCGGCCGCTGCGCAGGGCCTTGCAGAAATACATCGAAGACCCGCTGTCGGAGGCGCTGATTCAAGGCACGATCACCACGCGCCCTGCCTTCATCGAGGTTTTCCTCGAGGACAACAAGCTGTTCTACCGTCCCGTGGACGCGGAGAAAACCGAAGGCGTCCTGTTATACGAGAACAGTTAGATATCAACCTTTACCTAACCGCCGTCAGCGCAAGCTGGCGGCTTTTGTTTTGCCGCTCATTTTGGTGAGAGCTCGGCTATACTCGCGAATAATTTCCGGATGCGCACGGTTGTAGATGAATTGCCCTTCGCGCCGGCACTCGATCAAACCGGCCTCCGCCAGAATCTTAAGATGATGCGAAATGGTACCCGGAGTAAGCCGGTATCTCTCGATGATCTCCCCGCAAAACATCTCCCCGCGCCCAGCAATCGATTCGTAGATGCGCAGGCGCGTGGGATCGCTCAGCGCCTTGGATATCTTAGCTACTTCCGCATGATCCATAAAGGCCCCAATGTACTCGAACGCCTGCCTCGCGAAAAATGAACCCTGAACACTTTGACACTCATCAAAGTATACAACTAAGGCAGCCTCAGTGCCGCCTTAGAGTTGGCCATCACCGCATTCAGGAGAATCTTATGAAAAGGTTTGAAGGCAAGACAGTCGTAATTACCGGCGGCAACAGCGGCATCGGCCTTGCCGCAGCCAAGTTGTTTCGTGAAGAGGGAGCTAACGTTGCCATCTCGGGACGCGACCAGAAGACGCTGGATAGCGCCGCCAGGACCATCGGCGGAAATACGCTAACCGTTAAAGCGGATGTCTCCAATCTGGCGGACCTCGATAAGTTCTACGCGCAGGTAGTTGCAAAATTCGGCAAGATCGACGCCCTCTTCGCCAATGCGGGTATCGCGAAGTTCGCCCCCGCCGGCGACAGCACCGAGCAGCTCTTCGATGAAACGTTCGACATCAACGTGAAGGGACTGTATTTCACTTTGCAGAAGGCGCTTCCTCATCTCAATGATAACGCCGGAATCGTATTGAACTCCTCAGTCGTGAATGTCAAAGGATATCCCGGTGCCAGCGTTTATTCAGCCAGCAAGGCAGCGGTGCGCTCCCTTGCTCGTACTTTTGCTGCGGAGCTGGTCGGCCGCGGCATCCGTGTGAACGTGGTCAGCCCGGGACCGATTGAAACTCCGATTCTCGAGAAAGGTGGAATGCCGCAGGCTGCACAAGATCAATTCGCGGAAAATATCAAAGCGCGAGTCCCCATGAAGCGCTTCGGCACTCCGGAGGAAGTCGGGCATGCCGTTGTGTTCCTCGCCGGCAGCGAAGCTTCCTATATCACGGGAGTCGATCTTAAAGTTGATGGTGGAACTGGTCAGATTTAATTCGCAGCTCACATATGCAAACCTCGGTGCTCGAGATTTTGGCCGCCAGCGCTAGCTGGCGGCTTTTTGCTGTCGTCTGGAATAGAGCGGATTGAGAAACAGGCGTTTTTCCTCAATCGGGAGCCACAAAAATTCCGGCCTGAAATCCGATTGACCTTGGCGAAAAACTGTGATTAGATGCGCAACACCGGGCGGGTTTAGCGTTAGATTCCACCTACAAAGGGGCGTACGTACCGAGGAGGAAGTATGAAGCGCATCTTTTCTTTCGCGACTCTTGTCACAGCCGCACTCGCTTTAACTGTCGGGGCCAGCGCACGGGAGGTCGTCCTGCCCGCCGGCACTCTGTTGCAATGCACCCTGAATGAACCGAACTTCTCCTCGGCAACGGCTGAGGTCGGTGATCCGGTACTGTGCCACCTGCGTGCAACTACAGAATTCGGCCGTGAAGTTTTTCCTCGTGGCAGTTATCTGGTAGGGCACTTGGAAGCAGCTAAGGATCCAGGGCACTTCGTCGGCAAAGGCTACCTGAAGCTGCAATTTGATCGCATCGGCTTGCCCACCGGGGATGTCCCGCTGGAAACAAAAGTCATCGCCACGCGCGGATATAAGGTAGATAAAGAAGGCAAGATCGACGGCAAAGGGCATGCCAAACGCGACGTTGCGGAATGGATGCTTCCACCTCTGTGGCCGTGGAAAGTAATCATGTTGCCGGCTCGCGGCCCCCGCCCCAAGCTCACGGGCGAAACGGTGCTCAGTCTCCGGCTGATGGACGACGTAGAGCTGCCGCAGGTGGCCTCGACATACAGACCTGGGTCAAACGCGTATGGATGGCATTCCTTTCAGAGGCCGCAAGGTGAGTCGTTCCCGGAATCTGAGAATTCTGAGGCCCGGCCCGCGCTCGCCATCCGCGGTAGCGTAGTTACGTCGCGTGCGGAGGTTTCCGCTGCGCTGGAAATTCCCCGCGCCTCATACGCGACCTCGGTTACACGCGATACGGATTTCACGACCCCCATCGTCACCTCAGGCGGGCCAGTGTTTGTCCTAAACTCGGGCACCGTTCTCACCGTGGGCAGCTATCAATACCGCGACGGCCGTATCACCTATACGCTGGTCCATGGAGGCGGTGGTGTAGTGAGCACCGACGAGGTCGACTGGAACTCAACCACCCAGGCGAATACCCAGCGTGGCGTGCGAATGACCTTGCACGCCGGGCGCTCGAGCCCGCAGAACGCAGGTTTCTAACCGTAGTTTCTAGCCTGCAACCCAAAGCCGCCGGTCAAAAGCCGGCGGCCTTATTTTGTGGGAAAGTTTTGTGCGGAAGCTGTATCAGAAGTATTCTGCGACCCATTGCTACGGCAGCGAATCTTACTCACATTGAAGCCCAGAGACTGAAGAGAACGGAGGTACAGCATGACGCACAAGGTCAACATCGGCGACAAGTTCGCCAAAATTTCCGAATACTGGAAGCCTTACATTGCCGCCGAGCTTAATGGCCAACATGTAAAGCTGGACAAGCTAAAGGGCGAGTTCGTATTCCATCACCACGAAAACGAAGACGAGCTGTTTTTAGTGGTAAAGGGCCGGTTCCGCATGGAATTCCGCGACCGGCATGAATGGATCGAAGAAGGAGAATTTATCGTGGTGCCGCGGGGCGTGGAACACAAGCCCGTCGCCGACGAGGAATGTTGGATTCTTTTATTTGAGCCCTCCTCCACGCTGAACACGGGAAACGTCGTCAACGAGCGCACGCTCCCGGAGCTGGAGCGGGTTTAGAATATCTGGAGAGGACGTAGGCACTGACTTTCAACGCTCTCTCTGAGGCTTATGGAACTTACCATTTACACTGCCGCGTGGTGCCCCGACTGCCGCGAGGCTAAGCGTTTTCTCGACAAGAACAACATTCCCTACAAAGTTATAGACGTCGAAGCCACGCCGGGTGCCGTAGATGAAATCGTCAAACACACCGGCAAGCGCGCCATCCCGCAATTCGTGATCGATGGCGAGTGGGTGCAGCCCTACGTGGCGGGCAAGGGCTTCCGCTACGACGAAATGGCCAAACGGCTCGGAATTAGCAAGCCGTAACCCAAACCACACCAAAGCTAAACCCCAATTCTGCCCGCCGAAAAACTCCCAGATGCCATTCCACTGCACGCCCCCTATCTCCTGTACATCATCTTCCGTACCGTGGAAAAGCCTTGCCGGACACGGGAAGATGACCGCTCATGTCCGAACCGGAAAGTCCACAGGGGTCGAACGAAGTCAGCGAATGCTGGCAGCAGATGGCACAGGGTGTGCTGGGCGTGGTCTTGCTCGTCGGCGCGGTAGCCATGTTCCACTACTACGCGCCCGCCAATGTTCCCGGCGCACAGCCCGATGAGCTGCAGAAGCAGGTCACCGAGCTCACGCTGCAGGTGAAGCAACTCGAGAAAGAGCAGGCAACGCCTGCTCTGGTCCTCAGCCGCTACCGTAATTCCATTGGCTATATTTACGGCGTTTACCAGGTTGGGTTTCCGAACCAGCCCTCGTCGATTCGGGCGCGTGTGTCCGGAACCGGATTCCTGGTAGGCGACGGCCTGCTGGCCACCAACCGTCACGTGGCCGAGCCCTGGTATGGCGATAGCGAGGCGGAAACGCTGATGCATCGCGGCGCCGCAGCCATGCTTGAGAGTCTCGTCGTTTTCTTCCCAAACTCGCCCACGCCCGTCAACTTGACGCCCGGCGCGGTTTCTACCACGGGCGATCTCGCCGTCCTGAGAATTGAAAACAAAGATGCGGTACGCGGACTCGCCGTGCTGCCACTGGCGAAAACCAACGCATTGCCCGGAGAGCTGGTAACGGTAATCGGCTATCCCATGGGCATCGCCGGCATGGTGGCCAAATCCCCGAGCGATGTCTATCAACGGCTGGCTTACCGCCACAATGACATCACAGCCGCAAGTGAACTGGCGGCCCTGTCACTGATTCGTCCCTCAACCACCTGCGGACATCTGGGCGATGTGGTCGGCGACAAACTGATCTACGACGCTCCTACGGCGCACGGCGGCAGCGGTGGGCCAGTATTCAACTCCAATGCGGAAGTGATCGGCGTAAACTCAGCCTACATCGATGGATTTTCCGGCGGCACACTCGGATTCTCCACGGAAGCTTTGCGTCCTCTCATTGCGGAAGCCGAGAAGCGGCAGTAGAAAATCCACAATCGAAATAGCGAGAGACAGCTTTTGAAAGGGCGTGGCTTCAGCCGCGCCGTAAAGCTTCGGTTAAATAGCGCAGCCGGGAAGCGAAGCTTCCCGGCTGCGTTGTTCCAATCCTAATCAGAACGCCCATCGCAGAGAAAACTGAATCAGACGCGGAGTTCCCGTAGTATTCACGATCCGGCCAAACGGATCCGGACCGCTCTGGCCGCCTCCCGTCCAAGCCAGGTATTGCTCGTAGTCCGTCACCAGCGGAGTGCCGAAATTCGGATGATTCCACAGGTTGAAGAAATCGGCCGCAAACCGCAGATCCTGCCGCTCCGTAAGTCTGAAATGCTTGATGAGCGAGAAATCCCAATTCTGCTGGAACGGTCCTTTATAAATGTTGCGCCCGAGATTGCCGAAGCCCGTGGTGCAGAAGTTCGAATCGCCCGCACAAGCGGTTGGGTACAGGAGCGGAGCAGTCGTGAACGCGGCAGGATTCAGCCATCCGTTGAGGCGCTGGGTAACGCTGCCCGAACTCATACCGCTGCCAATGCTGGCGCCGGAAGCAAGGCTTGCGCTCACAGGAGAAGTTCCAGCTCCAAGAAAAGCGTTGCCGCCATTGGAGTCTAAAACTGAAAATGGCAGCGATGACTGGAAGCTGGTAACCCCGCTCACCGACCATCCACTCGCTGCCGCCCGCGTGAACCCTGTCGAGCGCGCGAAGAACGGAAGCTCATACACGTAACTGAGTTTCAATACCTGCGGACGATTGAAGTCGGAAATTCCGCGCGAAGCGTCGATCGTACTTTCGTCGTTAAAAGCCGTGTTGTTGGCCGTGTTCCCGGTCGAGGTCGCATCAATGTTCTTGGAAAATGTGTAAGCCGCTTGAAGGTAACCGCGCTCCCATCGCCGCGAAACCGTCGATTGCAGCGAGTGGTAAATCGAGTACGCATCGTTCGCGAAGATCTGATAGCCCGAATAGCCGTTCAACCCAGGCGTGGGCGTTCGTGCGATCGCGTTGGCAAAGGTGTTGTTCGTGATTGGATAAGTGTTTCCGTTGACGTCAGTGACGACGAAGGGATTCGCTGGCGTAGCATTTGCTGATTGGATGGCATCGCGAGTTTCGCGCAGATGCGTACCCTTGGACCCGACATAGCCGACTTCCCACACCCACTTGTGGCCCAGGTCGCGCTGGATGGTGAAGTTCCATTGCTGTGTGTTTGGCACCACGAAGTGCCGCGGTACTTCCAGCACAAATAGATTTTGCGTGGAATTTACGCCCGGCCCACCAGTGCAGGCATAATTATCCTGGTCGGCAGTATTGGTAAGACTGTAATTGATGAGATGAGCCAGGCACGGTAGCCACGCGCCTGACAACTGTCCCGCGGCTGGCACTCCGTTGGCGTTCGTAGGCGGGGGCCCGGTTGGAGCGCCAGTGAAGAAATTAGACATGGTGAATCCGGGCGTCTGCCCGAAAAACACAATTGGGATGAACGGCGACTGGAAGCTGAGCTGGTCGACCGCTCCCACATCTTCACGAACGTAGAAGATGCCGTATCCGCCGCGGATGGTCGTATTGTGATGCCCGAACAGATCATAGGCAAAGCCGATACGCGGACCAATACCCGTGGAGACGCTATTCTTGAAAGTTGATCCGGCGGCATTTCCGGTCAGGCCAGAGACGCCCAGCTTGTCGACGCATTTGGGATAGATGAAAGGATACTCGCCGCTCTTGGTGAGGTCCGATTCCATGTTGCCAATATGGCAGGCATTGTCGGTCCAGGCCCCAAAGAACTCGGTGCGCAGGCCCAGATTCAAGGTCAGGTTCGAAGTCGCCTTCCAATCGTCCTGCGCGAACACAGCAGAATTTTTCTGCCGGTAGTTGTGGTTATAAACACCACCGCCGCCAAAGCTGAATTCCGGCGCGCCCTGCAGGAAGTTCGCGAAGTCGCTGACAGTCGAGTCTCCAAAATAAAGCTGTCCGTTGAAGACCTGCGGGAACTGCTTATTCAGGCTGACCGGCGTGAACTCACCTCCAAACCTCCAGTTATGTTTGCCTCTCACCCAGCCCAGCGTGTCTATGAAGTTGAAATTGTTCTGGGCTTGATACTGATTGGCTTGTGGCGTGGGGCCGAACTGAAAGCCCGAACTGACAAAAGTAAATTTGTAAATGCTATCCGTGAGATTATTGGTGGGACGCGTGATGCCGGCCTCGGCGGCCGTGACCGGCGGAACATTAATATCGTCGTTATTGATGCGCACAAACCCAAGCCGGAATTCATTGACCAGCGTGGGCGCGAAAACGTGCGTCTCCGTCAGCGAGAACACTCGATCTTTCACCGGAAGCTGGTAGGGAAAGTTCAAATCCCCGCTGCTGATGCTGCCGCCCAGAGAAGCTGTCAGGCCGCCCGCGCCAAAGGGCACATCTGACTGGAAGTTTTGAAAAAAGAAATCGATCGACAATTTGTCCTGAGAGTTGCGGAATTCCCGATCCCACGTCGCGGTGAACTGGTTATCCGTGTAAGTTCCAGGGATGCTGGTCGTAAACGGAACGACAGTGCCGGCAGTAGTGCCGCTGGCAACGTTGGGCAAGGGATAGAGATAACCGTTGCCGGCCGCGCCAAACTGATTGCTCTGAAATGCAATCAACGACGCCGCCACCGGATCGACGCTGGCGATACCAAAAGCCGATTCCAGGTTGGCCGCACCGGCGGGTCCACGATCCGCTGCAGGAATATACGGGATGAGTGTGCTGATAATCGTTCCCGGAGAATCGCCGCTGCGCTGGCGCGTTCCCGAATAGTTGACGAAGAAGAACCCGAGTTTTCCGCCCGAGCCGATCGGACCGCCCAAATCTCCGCCGAAAATATTCTGCTGAATCACAGGCCTGGATTCGCCCGCCTGATTGAGAAAGTAATCGTTGGCGTCCAGCACCGTATTGCGGAAGAATTCGTAGGCCTCGCCGTGGAAGTTGTTGGTCCCCGTCTTCAGGATGGCGTTGATGTTGCCGCCTCCATTTCGCCCCTGGCTCGCGTCGTAGAGCGAGGTCTGCACCTTGAATTCCTGAATCACCGCTGGATTCGGCAGCGGAGTTGTGGTCAGTTCCGCGACGTTGTAGTCCGTCGCGCTGATGCCCTCGATCAAGTAGTTATTGTTGTCTTCGCGCTGGCCGTTCACTTCAATGCGTACATTGCCGCGTCCCAGCTGCGAGGCGGCATTCAATTCGCCTTGCGCGCCGCTCGAAAGCGTAAGCAACTGCTGGAAGTTCTGCGTGGCCAGCGGCAGGTTCTTGATGGTACTCGATTCAATTGCTTGCCCGGTCGTGGCGTCGGTGGTGTCCACCTCTTGCACTTGGGCTTGCACTTCCACCTGCTGCTGCACCGCTTGGGTTTTAAGCTTGGCGATCAGTCGAGTAGTTTCCGTCACGCGCACCACGATGTCGCGAAAGGTGGACTCTGCAAACCCAGCCTCGTGCACGCTCACCGCGTACACGCCAGCCGGCAGCAGCGGAGCCGTGAACGAACCATCCGGCCCCGAAGTCACAGAGCGCTCCAGCACGCCGGTGTCCTGGTTCGTGATGCGCACCTCTGCGTTGGCCACCACCGCGCCGCTGGGATCCTGAATTGTGCCGGTAATCGCGCCAGTGGCGCCGCCTTGGGCAAAGGCTTGGGCGATGAATGCAATTGCGAGAAAACTAATCCAGATTAATTTACTTTGTGGCTTCAGCATTGCTTCTCCCTGAATTCGAATGAAAATTTGATTTATTGCTGAATTGCTTGTGTGGGAAGTAAACAGACGCATCGACAGCAGAAGAAAATGAGCAGCCAATCTGGTGCGCTCAGACGCAGGAACGGTCTGCGGAGGCACAAAGGTGATCGCTTGTGGCTAGCTCTCGCCATCGGATACACGGATCCAGCAGAGTTGCCTTGCGCTCTCGGGATGGTCGCAGAATACTGAAAGCGGAGGGCCGTTGGCAATAGCTAATGCTCAAGGGGGAAGATAGCGTTACCTAATCTGGTACCGAACTTGCCTCCAGGTCATATTGGGCGAGATCAGGCCGATCGCTCATACACCTACAACTCCCGCACTTTCACGCCTTCATGCAAACGCTGGTCTCCCGAGGCAGAAGCGTCACCCGAGACCGCATAAGCCACGGCCGCTCCAATGAGGGCTGGGACAATAAAAGCATGTCCGCCGGTCGCTTCTGCAACGAACACGACTGCTGCCAGCGGAGTCTTGTAACCTGCGGCCAGAAACGACGCCATGCCCACCGCAGCGTAGAGATCGATGACCGGGCTGTGGACAACCGATTGCGCAAAAGCGGTTCCGATGCATCCGCCGGTAAGAAACAGCGGCACGAACATCGCACTTACCCCGCCCGCACCCAGGGTAAACAGCGTCGCCGCCAGCTTGAGTACCCCGAAAGTAATGAGCTGCAAACTGCTGTGCTGCCCACTCAAAATCGCTCCCACGGCCTCGTAGTTCGGGCCGAGAGGCACCAGATTGCCAGGGTAAAGGCGCAAAAATAAGAGCCCGCAAAGCCCCGTCAACAAGCCGCCAATCGCCAGCTTTACCCAATGCGGCAGAGACGACTTCACGAAAAAACTGCGCGCCCGGCGGAAGGTGATGACGAATGCCATGGCGATCAATCCAATGATCAGGCCGAGCAGTGCGCTCCAATACAAATCGCGGCTTGCAAAACCGGTGGAGGCGGTGAAGTTGAAAAGCGGCGCTGATCCCAGAAAAGAGCTAAGCGTCACGAACGAAACCACCGAAGCGATCAGCGACGGCACTAACGCTTCGTGGGCCATATCGTCGCGATAGGGCATCTCCAGCGCGAACACGATGCCGGTAAGCGGCGCGCGAAACACCGCCGACATGCCCGCCGCCGCCCCACAAATCAGCATAATCCGGCGGTCACGATCCGTAAGACGCAAGCGCCGAAGCCTTTTCCAAAGCCACGACCCAATCGCTGCTCCGCCGTAAATACTCGGACCCTCCAGCGCCGCGCTCCCGCCAAACCCTACTGTGGTCACGGCCGCCAGCAGTTTAGGCACAAACCACCGCATATCCACTTCGCCTTCATGCTCGTGGTAAGAGCGGATAATTTCCTCGGTGGAGTGTTCATTGGGATCTGGAGTCAGGAACTGCATGATGAGCCCGGTGACTACGAAGGCAAGAACCAGTCCCGGCACAATCGCCCAATGATGATGCAGGTAATAGCTGAGCACCGGCGGCCACAGCTTCCCCAGAATGATTACCACGATTCCGGTAATTACGAGCCCAGTCGTCAAACCAATCACGGGAGCGACGATGAGCCACTTACGCAAGTCGCGCGCATAGACGGCGGAAAGATCCTCATGAACCAGCGCCGAGTATTTGCGCAGCAAAGGATGATCGAACACCCGCTTCGCCCGCTGTTCCTGTTTCAAAACCATCTTGTTCACGAAACCCGCCTCAAGAAGTAGGCCTCATTTCAACTGAAAGGATCCCTGATCTCTAATCCCTATCCATGCGTCCTATGATTTTGCCTTTGCATGAATAACGGATGGACGCGCGAACTCAGCGTCGCCGCCTTCCCGCATGATTCGCCGAAGTGCGTTCACCAGTTCAGGGCCCGCCGAGCGCAATTCGTTGTGGTGGTGAAGTGCCAGTTCGCCGAGGACTTTTTCCCCCTTCGCTGTCAGCGCCAGCAGGACCTCGCGGCGGTCCTCCCGAGCCCGCGCGCGATGGACAAACCCTCCCGCTTCCAAACGATTCACAAGCTCCACGGCGCTGTGGTGGCGCACCTGCATGCGGTTGGCAAGTTCACGAATCCGCGGGCGCACTCCGGGCGGCATACCTTTAATCGCCAGCATGAGCTGATACTGGCCCCGCTCCAGGCCCGCCTTCTTTACCACTTGCTCACTGAAGTGGAGAAAGCGGCGAATCTGATAACGGAACTCTGCCAACGCCTGGTAATCCGACAAAGTGAGCTTCTTCATCCTGCTGATTGTATCGTGCAGCGATCCAGCGCGATTCTATAGTATATCGTAAGACGATATAAGACGGTAGTGAGATGGTCCCCTGCCGCTGGCCTCTTTCCCCAACTCCGTTTAAAATCCACTGTCCACTCTCAACAGGAGGCGTACCCGCCTTGATCTCGCGCTACACTCGCCCGGAAATGGGCCGCATCTGGAGCGATGAAAACCGCTTCCGCACCTGGCTGGCCGTGGAAGTCGCCGCCACCGAGACTCTAGCCGCGGCAGGTATGGTCCCGAAGAAGGCCGCCCAGTCGATCCGCGAGCGCGCCGATTTCCGTGTGGAACGCATCCATGAGATCGAAGCCGAAGTACGCCACGATGTGATCGCCTTCACTACGGCCGTGGCAGAAATAGTTGGCCCCGATGCGCGCTGGTTCCACTACGGCCTTACCTCGAATGACGTGGTGGACACGGCGCAGGCTCTCCTGATCAAACAGGCCTCGGCACTCATTGTGCAGGATCTGGAACGCTTCTCGGAAGTGCTCGAACGCCGCGCGTGGGAATTCAAAGACACGCCAATGGTGGGCCGCACTCACGGCATTCACGCCGAGCCCATCACCTTCGGCTTCAAGGTGGCCAACTGGTATTCGGAGACCCAACGCAACATCGCCCGCTTCAAAGCCGCTGCCGAGGACATGCGCGTGGGCAAGTTTTCCGGAGCGGTCGGAATTTTCGCTCACCTGACGCCCGAGATCGAAGAAAAGATTTGCGCGCGCCTGGGTCTGAAGGCAGCTGCGGTCTCATCGCAAGTGATCCAACGCGACCGTCACGCAACTTATCTGGCCACGCTTGCGGTGATTGCGTCGACTCTGGACAAGATCGCCACCGAGATCCGGCACTTGCAGCGCACCGAGGTTCGCGAGGCCGAGGAGTTTTTCAGCGAAAAACAAAAAGGTTCTTCTGCCATGCCGCACAAGCGCAATCCCGTAACCAGCGAGCAGATCAGCGGCCTTGCGCGGGTAGTGCGCGGCAATGCCCAGGCGGGATTTGAAAACGTGGCCTTGTGGCACGAGCGCGACATTTCGCACTCCTCTGCCGAGCGCGTAATTCTGCCCGATTCAACCACGCTAATCGACTACCTGCTGAACAAGACCGCAAATCTGATTGAAACCATGTTCGTCTATCCCGATCGCATGCGGATCAATCTGGAGAGCACGAATGGCCTGATCTTCAGCGGCCAACTCCTGCTCGATCTTGTGGAGCACGGAGTTTCGCGCGAAAACGCTTATCGTGCGGTGCAAGCCCATGCCATGCGAGCCTGGAAAGAAGGTCTGGACTTTCATCAACTCGTGCTTGCCGATAAAGAAATAACGGAGAAAGTTCCGCGCCAAAAAATCGAGCACGCATTCGACCTGCAACGTCAGTTGAAGAATATAGACAAGATTTTTGCCCGTGTCTTCGGAAGCCGTGGCAAAGGCAAGCCGAAATCACCGGCGAAGGGCAGGAGCCGAATCTAATTCGGCTTGCGGTCTTTCGCTTCCGCCAGATGCCGCAACAACACCGCCTCATCCGCACGCGTCAGCTGATCGAGGAACGACGTCTCTACCTTCCCGTCTTCCACCGTCTTCGACCCATTGGACTGGCGAAGCTTGTCGCCCAGCTCCGGCTCGTTGCTCATCACCTGGCTGTAGAACCACAGGAAGTGGCGCATCTGGTCGAGCACTTTGCAGAGCACCTGGATGGCCTCCGTCTCCGGCAGCGCGCTCATCGCTTCCATCAACTCTGGGTCGCTGGGCGCTTGCATCGCAGCGCAATTCAACTCGCGCTGAATCACGCGCAAATCTTCGGTAACTCGCATCATCCTGGTATGTAGGTCGTCCATCTGTGGATCGATTCCCGTGGCCATTGTGGTCAGATTCGCGCCGTCTGAACATCTCATCGGCAGCAGCCAGCGGGTAGATGTCCCACGATCATGCGCTTTCGTAATTCAGGCAATTACTTTGGTCTAGCAAGTAACCTGCTGCCTGCGATCACGCCAAACCCCGCGACTGGCAGGCCTTTCCGCTCGATGTCAGGAACCGCCGCGTGGGCACACTCACGGCCGTCGTACCACCCTGCCCGATTCAGCACCGCCACCAACAGTGCACAAGCCACCTGTTCAAAAGTCACCAAACCATGTAGAGACAGCCGCCTCGGCTATCCAACAAACGATGTGGGGACGGCCGCCTTCGGCCGTCCAAGCGAGCGAAGCAAGCGCTACATTCCCCTAACTCACCCCTAATCCCTAATCCCCCCATCCCTCAAACCAAATCTGTGATAAAAAAACCAATGCCCGAAACTCCCCCTCGCGAACTCCTCCGCGCCATCGGTCGCTGGAGCCTGGTCGCGCTCGTCGTCAACTCCATCATCGGCAGCGGAGTCTTCGGCCTGCCCTCCACCGTGGTCGCCCTTATCGGCAATTACAGCCCATACGCTGTGCTCGGCGCTGGCGCCGGCATGAGCGTGATCATCGCCTGCTTCGCGGAAGTTGCGTCGCGCTTCCAGCAGGCCGGCGGTCCCTATCTCTACGCTCGCGTCGCCTTCGGACGCCTCATGGGCATTCAAACCGCCTGGATGCTCTGGCTCGGCCAGGTAGCCGCGCCCGCGGCCAACGCCAATCTGTTTGTGATTTACCTCGGAGAGTTCTTCCCGCACGCCAAGGACCCGCTGCCCCGCGCCATCATTCTCACCGCACTGGTCGGCCTTCTAACTTTTATCAACATTCGCGGCGTGCGCGCCGGAGCGCAAGTGAGCAATCTGTTCACCGCGGCCAAGCTAGTTCCGCTCTTCGCCGTGATTGTTCTAGGTCTGTTCGTGCTGCAGCGCCATCATTGGAATATTGCAACCGCGCCCATTGCATCTCCGAACACCAGCCAATGGCTGAAAGCTATGCTGCTCCTGGTCTTCGCCTACGGCGGATTCGAAACCGCTCTAGCGCCCATGAGCGAGGCCAAAAATCCCCGTCGCGACGCCCCCTTCGCCCTCTTCGCCGCTCTGGTGCTCTGCACCGTGACCTACGCTCTAATCCAATGGGTAGTCGTAGGAGTCCTGCCCGACGCCGCCCACAGCCAGCGCCCTCTGGCCGATGTAGCGCGGCTCGCGGTTGGTCCCATAGGCGCGGCTCTGGTCGCCGTCGGTGCCCTGATTTCTTTCTACGGATATCTCAGCGCAAAAATCCTCGCCATGCCTCGCGTCCCCTTCGCACTAGCCGAGCAAGGAGACTTCCCCAAACTCTTCGCCGCGGTCCATCGCAAGTTCCACACGCCCTACGTTTCCATCCTCGTCTTCGCTGCCATGGTCTGGGGATTAGCTCTGATCGGCGACTTCAAATGGAACGTAACCCTCTCCGCCGTAGCCCGCCTTCTCTACTACGCAGTAGGCTGCGCCGCCCTCCCCATCCTCCGCCGCAAACAGCCTGAAGACGCAAGCGCAATGTTCCACCTCCCCGCCGGAAATTTCTTCGCAGTCGTAGGCGTAATCCTATGCGTAATCCTGGTAACGCGCGTGGACTTCGGCCAGTCTCTGATCTTGGTCGCAACCATCGCGTTGGCGCTCGTCAACTGGGTTGTAGTGGCCCGCAAAAACCTCGCAAGTTGATGGCCCGCGAGTTGTGCCAGAATTTCCTATCAACCCGCAGGAAACGTATGAATACATGGGACTCATGACTGCGTGGAATAGCGTGGAAGAGCGGCGCTTCAGCGCCGCGTAAAGTCTCAAAAATCCGCGCGGGCTTTAGCCCCCGTGCCGCGTTCTTGTTTCTACGACATAACGCGCCGGGTGCCGATTTCTCGCATTCTTTGCGAGAAGTGGGCCGAGGCGCTGCCCGATCAATGCTCGGAGACAGGCTTGCGGCGACCGTGGCGAATGTGCAGGACATTCACAGTGTCACCCTCGATGTTAAATAGAATCCGATACACATGAGGTTTGCGACCGTAGGAGAAGCTGTCGCACTTCAAAAGGAAAACGTGCAGTCTCAGCAGCAAGAGGGCAACGCTCTGGAAATGTACTCAGGGACGCAATAGCATCATTCAACGCGAGAAACCAGCGGATGCCGGTTTCTCCGGCGTGTTGCGATAGCAGCCATTCCAGGATTGCGTCCGCGTCGCTCTCGGCCTGCGCCGATGTTTCAACGCGGAATGCCATGCTTCTGGCGCATCTCTGAAAGGAACTGAGCCGCGGGCCGACTACGTCCGGCTCTTAGGTCTTCATGCCCCCTGCGGATACCCTCAACGGCTTCTTCGAAATCCTGTCGCTCCCATTCTAGATACGCAGCCAGCGCTTCATCGAGTGCAACGGCGGGGTCCTGACCATGTCGCTCAGCATATTCTTCCAGTTGCGCCTTGCGCTCTGGCTTAAGGGGGATCATGTCCATGACTGGCCTCCGCGAATGTTCATGCACCCAAGCGTAAGAGGCAAGAAAGCACGTGTCAAGCGCGACTTCGTCCCTTGATCAAAGAGAATGCGCATCGGCGGAAACCGGCGAATGCCTGGCAGCCTGCGGAGCGTCAAGACTGCGGGCGGCAAAGTTAAGCACGGCAACAATTTGTTCCCGCGTCACGCCGAACCACTCCATGATTTCTTCGATACTTGCGCCGGATTCGAGGTTTTCGAAAATGGTGGAAATCGGCATACGGGTGTCCTTAAACACCCAGGTGCCACTGCGCTTGCCGGGGACGCTCTCCACCGCGGGACATTGTGACCAATCGAGAGTCGCCATGTTCTCACCTCCTCACATCTTAACATTCTGGCAATCGCCACGGTGCCGATCCTAGCCACTCCCTTAAGGGCTGTCTCCGCGATCCTCGGAGACCCAAATTAGTCCATCCAACCCGTCCATCTCGCTATTAAATTCAACATGATGCAGTTGCGCCTAAAATCATTGCGCCCCCACCAGCCCTCTGTTAACATTTCTTACGGACTTCTTTGAATGATTAGCCGTTCCTTTGAGTAATCATTGCGACCGTCTGCATCACCCCCTAGCGTCGCCTGAAATAAAGTCCGAAGCAGTTTCCTAAGGAGAACAAATCTTGGCTTCAGCCGCATCAAAGAACCGCATTTTGTTTACCTCCGAGTCCGTCACCGAAGGCCATCCCGATAAAATCGCCGACCAGATTTCCGACGCGATTCTGGACGCCTGCCTGGCGGAAGATTCCACCAGCCGCGTGGCTTGTGAAACTCTAACCGCAACCGGCTTGGTCGTCATCGCCGGAGAAATCACGACGAAAGCCTACGTCGATTTCCAGAGCGTAGTCCGCGGCACCGTGGGTGCCATCGGTTACGATAACGCTGTCTATGGATTCGACTGCAACACCTGCGCCGTAATTTCCAGCATCAACAAACAATCCGGCGACATCGCCATGGGCGTAGACACCGGCGGCGCCGGCGACCAGGGAATGATGTTTGGATATGCTTGTGGGGAGAATGAGGATTTGATGCCGACGCCGATTTCGTTGGCGCACAAGCTGACGATGCGGCTCTCGCAGATGCGCAAGAATGGAACTCTTCCTTTCCTCCGTCCGGATGGAAAATCCCAGGTAACAGTTGAATATGATTCGAAGGGCAATGTGCTGCGAGTGGATGCGGTTGTGATTTCCACGCAGCATGCGGAGACCGTGAGCAATGAAGAATTGCGGGCGGGGATTTTGAAGCATGTGATTCAGGCGGTGCTTCCCGCGCACTTGCTTGATGAAGATACCAAGTACCACATTAATCCTACGGGACGGTTTGTGATTGGCGGGCCCATGGGAGATACGGGGCTGACCGGGCGCAAGATTATTGTGGATACCTACGGTGGAATGGGTCGCCACGGCGGCGGAGCATTCAGCGGCAAGGATCCGACAAAGGTCGATCGATCTGCGGCTTACATGGCGCGGCACATTGCGAAAAACGTTGTCGCGGCAAAGCTGGCAGACCGTTGCGAAGTGCAGCTCGCCTATGCCATCGGCGTGGCCGAGCCGGTAAGCGTGCGCGTGGATACCTTTGGCACGGAGAAAGTGGATCCGGCGATCATTCCGGATTTGATTCGCGCGCATTTCAAGCTCACGCCGCGCGGCATCATCGAGTCTCTGGATTTGCGGCGTCCGATTTACAAGAAGACGGCGGCTTACGGGCACTTCGGGCGCAACGATCCTGACTTCACCTGGGAAGCGACCGACAAGGCTGCGAAGCTGGCCAGCGACGCGGGTGTGCGCGAGCCGGTGGTTGCGCGGAAATAAGTCGCGGGTTTCGGCAAAGCCCCACTTCTCGCAAAAGAAGCGAGAAATGGGGCACCCCAGCCGCAGATGATATAGAGCTAGTGGCATGACTGAAGTCATGCCCTTCCCGATCTGTTGCAGCGCTGACCAAAGTTCAATGTGGGAGGCAATCCGAAAGTGTTATTCCCTCAGGGTATTTCGGTATGCTGACCTTGGGCTCGATTCATGTATTCTGACCATGTGTTCTGAATAAGTACCGGATGATCTGACCAAGTCGTTCTATCAACCGAAAGTAACCAACACAATATTATAGCGGGTGAAAGCGCCACAGGAGGCGTATGTCAACAGCAACACAGATTAATCACGACGTTAAAAGTTTAGAACTGGCCGAACTGGGCAAGAAGCGCATCGAGTGGGCGAATCAGTCCATGAAGGTGCTGCAGATTATCCGCAAAGAATTCATCAAGAACCAGCCGCTGAAGGGCATCCGCATCTCGGCCTGCCTGCACGTGACGGCCGAAACCGCGAACCTGGCCATCTGCCTGCGCGATGGCGGAGCTGACGTGGTGCTTTGCGCCTCGAACCCGCTGTCAACTCAAGACGATGTGTCCGCGAGCCTGGTGCGCGATCAGGGCATTTCGGTTTTCGCCATCAAGGGCGAGGACAACGATACGTATTACAACCACATTCTGGCTGCGATCGACCACAAGCCGCATATCACCATGGATGACGGCGCCGACCTGGTAACCATTCTGCACACCAAGCGCACGGACGCTCTCGAAGGCGTGATCGGCGGAACGGAAGAGACGACGACGGGCGTGATCCGGTTGCGCGCGATGGCGAAGGAAGGCGTGCTGAAGTTTCCCATTGTCGCGGTGAACGACGCTGACACCAAACATCTTTTCGACAACCGCTACGGCACGGGTCAGTCGACAATCGATGGCATCATTCGCGCGACGAACTTTCTGCTGGCGGGATCGAAATTCGTGGTGGCCGGCTACGGCTGGTGCGGCCGCGGGCTGGCAAGCCGGGCGCGCGGCAACGGCGCGGAAGTGATCATCACGGAAGTGGATCCGACCAAGGCGCTGGAAGCGGTGATGGATGGCTTCCGCGTGATGTCGATGAACGAAGCAGCCAAGCTCGGCGACGTGTTCTGCACGGTCACCGGCAACAAGAGTGTGCTTACCAAAGAACACTTCGACCTGATGAAAGATGGAGCCATCATTTCGAACTCCGGCCACTTCAACGTGGAGATCGATATTTCGGCGCTGGAAAAAATGTCGTCCTCGAAGCGCACCACGCGCACATTCGTCGACGAATACTCGTTGAAAGATGGACGTAAGATCAACCTGCTGGGCGAGGGACGGCTGATCAATCTGGCAGCGGCGGAAGGGCATCCTGCATCGGTGATGGATATGAGCTTTGCCGACCAGGCGCTTTCGGTGGAATACATGGTGAAGAATTACAAGACGCTGGAGAAAAAGGTTTACAAAGTTCCTGACGATTTGGATAAACGCGTCGCCAAGCTGAAGCTGGAGTCGATGGGGATTAAGATTGATCGTCTGACTCCGGAGCAGGAGGAGTATTTGGCGGGGTGGTCGGAAGGAACCTAACGGGGGCTTCGGCTTTCGGGCTTCAGGCTTCGGCAATTCGAAAATTAATAAATGGGGCGGCGCAAGCTGCCCCGTTTTGTTTTCTAGCTACGAACGGTTCTGGGCAGGATGCCAGATACGCAGTACTTCAACCGCATCTTCTCTTACTCGATAAGCCACAATATGAGGCAGCCGGCTGTGAAGCAATTCGCGAGTACCGGGTTCACGTCCCGGCCTTCCTCGATTCGGAAAATTCTTTAGAGAGCGAACTCCCTCCCGAATCTCAATGATTGTGGAACGCGCCAAACTGGGGTTGGTTTCTCTGAGATAGTCGAAGATGTGTTGTAGATCGTCTGCCGCGGTGGGAGTCCAGCGGATACGCATTAAGGTTCAAGCATGCGGTCGATTCGGGCTTCCATTTCCCGCTCCTCGACGAATTGGCCGCGGTTCGCCTGTTCCAAACCTTTTCGCACTGAGGCGCGAAAGTGCTCGTCCTCCTGCAGCAGGCGCAGGGCGGCTTCTTTTACCACCCGTTCTGCATCGGTCCCGGAGTGGCGGGCGATTTCCGAAAGCTGCGCTTCCTGTTCCGGAGTAAAATGGACTTCCATGGGTGAAGTCTAGCAAAGTAGGGGGTGATGTCAAAATGGCCGTGCTTTTTTACTTTAGGAGGGGCGGCGCAAGCCGCCCCGTTTGCTTTAGGGGTGCTTTCCTATTGACCCGATGGTTTCTTCCGCCCTCGGGCTACGCGAGCCGGAAGGACGTACAAGAACTGTGCGAGAGCGTTCGCAAACTCCATTACTCGCTTTGCGTCGTCTTCACTTGGCAGTCGGGCCGTTTCGTCAGCATGTCGCTGGTCATTAGCGTCAAGCCTTATCTCATGGGCCCATGCCGCCATCTCGTCAGTAATTAGGCGATCTTTGGCAGCCTGATCAATGCGGCTGTTGAGCGAGCCATCCTTGTAGCCTTTGTCTTTGAGCATCGCATCTACCGAACTCGCGGTGAGCATTACAGCGCCTGCCGGAGCGTGGAGGCTCGCCATAGCTTGAGTAAGGAAGTCGCGGGCGCGAGCTGGGACAACCTCGTTCACCACTTGCGAGGCTGGCCACATCTCCGTAATCTCGCCGATGCCAGCCCACTCGACGGTGAGGACCACCCCTCCGCAACTGCCGCAGATGTAAACGCTCCAGAAGCGCACATTTAAGCCGCCGTGGTTTCGCGTCTCGAAAGTGTTCCTTTGTTGTAGTAAGGGCTTAGCGATGCTGCAGTGAGGGCATCGATCGAGCGGGAGCTGGTTTCCATTCTTCATCTTCGGTAGCCAGACAGAAACTGATTTCGGCCAAGTATACTGCGTATCAGCAAGAGCGGTGCCAACCTTTCGTTTCTTTTAGACACTGATTGGCACGAGTGAACCCGTGCCCTTCCCGATCCTGCCGAACACAGAAGAGAATTCCCTGAGGCCGCCGGGCGCGGCTTAGAGGGTAGGGATCCTTCGACTACGCATGCGGATTCATAAGGCGAATCCACATACTTCGCTCAGGATGACAGAGTGTAGGAATGGGTCGGCGAATATTTCCCTCAGCGGCTGAAGCCGGGTTCCTCATTTGCTGGCTTTACGCGGCGCTGAAGCGCCGCTCTTCCACGGCGCTGCGTCGTGCGGTACATTCGTCGAGCAAGATCAAGAGCAAATCAAGATCAAGAGCAAAATCAAAATCAAGGTCAAAGGCAGCGGACAGGAGTGTCCGCTCCACACGTGCAGAGCCGATTGGCAGGCGTCCGGGTTGATACGGTGTATACATTGGATATACGTCGGAATATACTATGTAGGTGCCCGATGAAAGGGGTGTACATGCCGACAGCACAAATCGTGAAGTGGGGAAACAGTCTGGCCGTTCGCATTCCCAAGCCAATAGCGAAAGAGGCGGGAGTGCGAGAGGGAGATCCCATCGTCATTGAAGTTGCGGCCGGAGAGATCAGCCTGCGCCGCAAGCAGAAAATTCCTACGCTGAAAGAACTCGTGTCACAGATTACGCCGGAGAATCGCTATGACGAGATCGCGACCGGGGCGGAACGCAGCAAAGAGAGCGTGGAATGGTGACCCGCTCGGTGCCGCCTTACCTACCCCAGGTTGGCGATATAGTTTGGCTCGATTTCGATCCGCAGGCCGGGCGGGAGCAAGCCAAACGCCGTCCGGCGTTGGTGGTCACGGAGCAAAGCTACAACCGGGCTAGCGGTCTGGCGATCGTGTGTCCGCTCACCAGCCGCCGCAAGCCTTATCCCTTCGCCTTGCCCGTGAACATCGACAAAGTCGAAGGCGCGGTGCTGGTCGATCACATCAAGAGCATGGATTGGGCTGCTCGCAGGGCAACGTTTCACTCCAAAGCCGATCCTGCACTCCTGGCAAAGGTACGCGCTTATCTGGGAGTTCTGTTAGGAATTTGCTGATGTTCAGAATTACCGACTGTCGTCGCTGCGGGCGATTTTTCCCGAAATAGGAATCCATGCCGATTTGTCTACTTTAGTAGACTTCACCTTTGTCACACCGGCATGTGAAAGTGGAGTAGGTTCCAAAAATAGCGCGGCCATCACTGGCCGCGTTTTTTGTTGGAGTGCAAATCGTGCGGCGTCTTGGGGAGAATTCCCTGATGCCGCTGGGCGCGGATTAGAGGGTAGGGATCCTTCGACTACGCATGCGGATTCGTAAGGCGAATCCGCACGCTTCGCTCAGGATGACAGGTCTGTTTTAGGCGCGTTGTGAAAGGGTCGTATGAGGAAAAAACAAAACTCGGGGATGTACATCAAGAATTGCAAGAAGCGCGGGGAGTGGGTGGAATTGGTGTTTGCGGTGCAGGCGATGCGGATGGGGATGCAGTTGGCGCGGCCTTGGGGAGAATCGTCGGGATACGACTTTGCGGTGGATCAGGGCGAGCGGATTGTGCGGGTGCAGGTGAAGTCTACTACGTTTAAGGAAGGGGCGGGATATTCGTGCACGCTGAAAGACAGCAAGGGGCCGTATAAGAAAAACTCGTTTGATTTTGTGGCGGCTTATGTGATTCCGGAGGATGTGTGGTTCATCCTTCCGGAGAAAATCGTGCGAGGGATGTGGAGCGTGGGGCTGTATCCGAAGCTGGAGGGGTCGAAGTATTTCGGGTACAGGGAAGCATGGCATTTGCTGCGCGGAGAAACACCGGGGTTCGTTGCGCGAATCGAGGCTTGCGCAGAGGAAGATTTTCCCGAGGTCACTTTTCAACCAACGCCTTCAGCCGGGCCAGCGCCTGATCCCACTGCTGGGAAACGAAATCGAGGTATTGCTTCATTCCTTCAATGGGCTGCGGATCGAATTCGAAGCGGGTTTCGCGGCCCCGATGATTGCTGCGCACGATTCCCACGCCCTCGAGCACTCGAAGATGTTTGGTGACGGCCTGCCGGGTCAGCCTCGAGCCCTCCGTCAACTCAGAGATCGAACGAGGCTGCCCGGCGCAGAGCTTGGCCACCAGCGCCAACCGCATCTCGTCGCCGAGCGCGGCAAATACGGCGGCACGTGGCTGCCGGTTAAGGACCGTGCGGCTACGGCTTTTGTGTGACATATTTTTCGATGTTCTTCATTTGTTCGGTCCAGCCGCCATCGTTTCTGCGGAAGGCTTCCAGACGGCGATCACCGGGAAGCTTGTCGAAGCCGGACTCGGTCAGCACCAGCAGCGTACCACTGGCGGTTTTCTCCAGCCGGAATTCGACGAGCGTGGTCGGCTCGTTTGAGCAGTCGGCGGGATAGTCCGCTTTGTGGATGGATTTGGGATGGGGCCAGGTGAAGGAAAAAAGCCGCTCGGGCTCCATTTTCTGCACCGTGGCCGCCCACTTGATGTGTTCATAGCCGGGATGCGTAATCTGGCCGCGCGAAATCTGGCCCGGTACAAACGGCCCCTCCAGTTTCACGCAAAACCACTCGCCAAACTCGCGGTAGTCGGTCAGCGCGCGCCACACCCGCGCAACCGGAGCTTTGAGTTCAATGCGCTTTTCAATACGGTCGTTCATTTTGGGCAACCTCCAGGTTGCATATTAACTCAAGCCATCCCAGACATGCAACTTTATGGTTGCACGTTATATTACACTGCTTCCAGGCGGGATATAGATCAGGAATCGGCAGGCAGCAGGAAACAAAACGGGGACGGCTTGCGCCGTCCCTTTGCAGCGTTGGGGGGTGGAACAACAATTGAGGTCTCCGGGAGGGATTGCGCCGCACCCGGAGACCGCGACGGGGGAGGCCCGCGCATCCGAAGAGAACATCCTTCGGAATGTTTAGAATTCGATCCGATTAGTAACGGCCGTTTTTAATCCAGAGGCGCACTTGGTCCTCGACAGAAAATCGATCGGCAGGGTGGCCGACAAACCTTGATTCCAGAGAAAACGCGTGCGCTTCGAGCGGTACGGAGAAATGGAATTTGGTATTAACGAAGCTGCGCACGAACAGGTTTACGTAACGCTCAAGGCCGAGAACCTCGAACTGCGCCGCGTGCACCAACGCATGAAAGAGAGAACGCTCGGTGATTTTTTCGTTGAAGACGATGACGTCGAGAAATGTCACGGAAGCCATGTGCGCGATCTGGGGGAGATTGATGAACCCAAACTCGACGGCCTCGGCGTAAAAGGGCGGATTCGGAAGCCGGCTGCCGATGAGCTCGACGACTCTTGCCTGTTCCAGCAGCGCTGCGGAAAAATACGGCGACATGACGGCATTCTGCCGCGGGCTGAGAGGCGATGCGGAATAGAAGTAGCGCTCACGCTGCTCCTGCAAATAGGCGGAAACTCGCGCAACGGCGACGGTAATCTGCGGTTCGGTCAGTTGGGTGCGAGGCGTAGAGGAGGCTTCGGCCTCAGGAATTTTCTTTTCAATCGACGAATAATATTCGCTCAGTGCCGAAGCCGCCTGCACCGATTTGCGCAGAATATCGCGCTGGCCGAAGCGCGCCAAATCATCGGCCGAAAAGCGCAACCGCAGCTGGTGTGAAGCGCAGTGGGCGCTTAGCAGTTCCAGTTGAGCGTGGCGTAATTCAGAGTTCATCTGGACGATGGCGACTCTATCGTCAGGGTTTTCCCAGGAATACATCGAATCAACTCCCAAGCGATCAAAATAGTGGAGGGGCCCGAATTCTGTATATGTTATACAGCGTTAATTATACGATGTCAACATAATTTATTAAAAGGGTTTAATGGCTGGTTGGCGTGCGGTTTGGGTGAAATCTACCTTTTTTCCTTAAGGGACGCCGGAATTAAGTTGTGCCGGGTTATGTATACGTTGTATACATAACGGGCTGGGGATTGTTCTCCACGGGAGGAAGCAACTTGCCGCGCCAACCGGACCCTGAGCTGGAAAGCCGAATTCTGAACGCAGCTCAAAAACTTTGGAAGAAGGGAGGGGCAAAAGCGCTTACCATGCGGGCGGTGGCCAAGGCCGCGAAAACGAATACGCCTTCGGTGTACCGGCGCTTCCGGTGCCGCGAGGATATTCTTCGCGCCATCATGCAACGCATCCGGCTGGAGATTGCCGCGGCGCTGGAAGGCGCGGGCTCTCCGGAAGAGGCTTGCGAACGCTATCTGGACTATGCGTTGAGCCATCCCCTCGAGTACGAACTGTTTTATCAGCACGAGTACGAATTGTTTTACTCGCCGCGCTCCATCCGTGGCGGGGCCAAACTCAACGGGCGTCCCGCCAGGGACGCGATGAAGCGAAAGCTGGCGGAAAAATTCGGTGGTTCACTCGACGACCATGAATCGATTCTGACGGCCTTGTGGATGGCGACTCATGGCGCGGCGATGTTGATGGTTGCAAAAACTATTCCGCCAAAGGATGCGGCGGCGGCGCGCGCGGTATTTACTGAACTGATTGCAGTGGTGTTGCGCGACGGTTCCATGAGCGAGTTGGATGAAGCATGGAAATCCGATGGGGTGATGCCCAAGTGACCGTTATGTACGAGAGAAGAAAGATGCGCGCCGCGATCTTCATTGTCCTTACAGCCATCGTAACCGCGCCTCTCCTGCACGCGCAGAGCGCTGCTCTCGACCAAGCCGCACGCCGTACGGTTATTGAGCAGGTTCTGAAAGAAATCGCTGCCGGGTACATCTTCCCGGAGAAAGCTCCGGAGATCGCCCGAGAGATTCATAAGCACGAAGAAGGCGGTGTTTATGACACAGCGAGTGGCGAAGAATTTGCCCGTCGTTTGACCAAGGATCTGCAATCCGCCGCGCATGACCTGCACTTCGAGATCGATTACTCAGCCGATGTTTTACCACAGGAGCCTACAGCACCAGCAGCACCAACGCGCGAAGAGCGGTTCGATGCTGGGAAGGACGACAATTACGGCTTCCGGAAAATCGAGATACTCAAAGGAAATGTAGGATACATCGCTTTTGACTTCTTTCATCGTGCGGAAGCAATGGGTGAGACGCTTGCGGATGCGATGGATTTTGTCTCGAATACTGACGCTCTCATCCTCGATCTGCGCAATAACGACGGCGGACGCGCAGATGCGGTTGCTTTACTAGTGAGCTATTTCGTCGAAGGGAATCCGCAGGAGTTGGTTGGAATTTATTGGAAACCGCTGTCGAAGACGGTGGAATCTTTCACCTCTCCGTCGATTAAGGGGAAGAAGTACTTGGACCGCAAGGTATACCTTCTCACCAGCAAGGACACCGTCTCTGCCGCCGAGGCGCTCTGCTACAACATGAAGAATCTGAAACTGGCGACGCTGGTGGGGGAAGTCACTGCCGGTGCGGCGAACCCTGGCAGCATGAAGCGCATCGATGACCACTTTTCATTGTTTCTCCCGACCGGAAGAGCGGTCGACCCAGCGACTGGCAAGAATTGGGAGGGTGCCGGTGTAACCCCAGACGTAGTAGTCAGCGCCGCCGACAGTCTGCGGAAAGCCCAAATTCTTGCCCTCAAAGCCATTCAGGAGAAGGCCGATGCGAGTAAGCGGCAAAGGCTGGAAGAGATTGTCCGCAAGCTAGAGGGAACAAACTGATTACTGTCGAAGGGTGAAGAAATTCATAGGCGAAAGCGCCCTGAAGTGGCTGAAGAGGTTGCGGAGTAAAAGCGCATCGCGCGGCTCAACAACGAGCACTGGGGCTAAAGCCCGACTGATTCAACTCGGCTTACGCGGCCCTGAAGGGCCGCTCTTCCACGGTGGCGCATGCGTTTGTGCCTTTTCCGCAGTATCTCATTTTTCACTGCCCTAGTGGGCTGGGTCGGAGGTTTTCAGGCCGGTGTTGTCGAAGGTGTAGGTTTTGACTTCGCCCTCTCCTTTGTTGCCAGAGAGTGGGATTTCCTTGCCATTCAGGAGAAAGCTTATACCGGCTGCGTTTCCGGTGTGGACTACGATCTCACGGGTGGCGCGAACGGAGGTCTGCGCGGGTGCGATCAGGGTCTCTTTGAGCAGGGGTTGACCGTCGGCAATGACCGAGACCCAGGAAGTTTCGGTGGCGCGGATCAACAGAGAGAAAGTCGGCGGCGCTTTTGCCGCGGGGGTGTGGGCGGCGGACGGATTATCGCTGGAAGCGGAAGAGCCGGCGGCGGGTTTGCCGGTGGATGATTTCGAAGGCGGGGCTGGGGAAGGCTTTGGGGTAGCGGGGCCGGCGAGCGTGGGCGCGGTGTTGGAGTTGGGCGCGGCTGCGGTAACGAGGGTTCCGGCGGAGAGAGCTTTGCCTGTGGTGAGCGGAGTTGAAGAAGCCGCGGACTGAGCGGGGACCTGGACTGGTATGGAGGACGAAGTCGCAGACGGAAGTGTAGAAGGGACGGTCTTCGTTTCGGTTTGGGCTGCGGTCTGGGTTGCGCGCGCGGCTTGGCTGCGGCGGTGAAGGCTCCAGAGAGCGAGTGCTAGGGTCAGCAGCAGTAAGACTGCAGCGAGTCTGCCCCAGGGAACTTGAGTGGAGGGATCTTCATGGGGCGTCGAGATGATTGGCTCGGGATCGGCTGGCTGAGGAGGCTGAGCGGACGGCTGTAGAGCGCGCGCTTGCAGGTTTTCAGCGCTACGTGCTCGACTGCGGCGATCTTCCCGGCGGCGATCGGCGGAGCGCCGCGGGGCGGGCTGGTTGTTTTTGTTGCGACCGGATTCGGCGGAGCCACTGTCGCGGCCGATGTCATTTCTTTGAGTACCTTCTTTGCGAAGATCGTTTTTAAGAAGATCGTTTTTAGGAAGATCAATCCCAGGAAGGGCGTTCTTAGGAAAATCATAGCCGGGGGAATTTCCACGGCCCGGCTCGGGATTACGGAGATCGAGTTCGGTTAAGGGCTTGCCGGGCTGGGCGCGGAAGTTTGGCGGGACGGTTTGGGCAGCAATCTGGCTCTCGCGCAGGGCGGTGAGGTAATCGGTGACGGCCTCCTCTTCGTTGAGGCCGACCTGGCGGGCGTAGGCGCGGACAAAACCTTTGTTGAAGACGCCGCCGGGAAGCTGATCGAAGTGTTCTTCTTCGATGGCGCGGAGCATGCGGGTGCTGATTTTGGTGGTATGAGAGATGGCGTCGAGCGCGATGCCGCGCTGCTCGCGCTGTTTGCGAAGTTTTTCTCCGAACGCACCCACGGCAGAACTCCGGCGGACGGGGTGGTTTTCCGTCCGCATCGAGATGCAAATAATGATAGGCGAAATGCGGGGGAATGCGCTAGCAGCGTGGAGGGTATGCGGGGAATCTGTGGGACAGCGACTTTCAGAGCTGAAGCCCAGATTTCTTGGGATTCTTTTCACAGTGCTGAAGCGCTGCGCCACCCAAAATGCCTTGCGCGGCGCTGAAGCGCCGCTCTTTCACGGTATTGTTAGGGCCGTCGCGAATACTGCGAATCAAGATCAATGTCAAGATCAAAGGCAGCGGACGGGGGCGTCCGCTCCACACAATTGTTCCCGAACTCATTTTTAAGACAGCTTCTAGTTGGGTTTTTTGCGGAGTACAAGGGTGAATTGGGTTTTGCAGGTTTTGGAGGGATCGTCGAAGAAGGAGGCTTCGCGGTCGCCTTCGGTGGCGCGGAAGAAGAGTCCTCGTTTGGAAGTATCGGGCAGGCCGGTGAAGCGAGCTTTGCCATCGGCGTTGGTGCCGACTTCCAGGTCGAGCTTATGCAGGCTCGCGAATCCATAAGCGATGTGGACACGGATGTCGGCGGCGTAGACGGGTGAGCCGGCGGCGTCGGTGACGATGAAATCCGCGGAGCAAGAGCCGATGCCTCCGTCGACTACGGGGATGGATTTGGGGTCGGGTTTGGGGGTTTGGGGGTGGGCCAGGGTGGAGAATAGGATCAGGATTAAGAGAGTTGGCAGCGGGGGTTTGGTCGTCGTGGGCATGGTTATTAGATTACGCCAGCGGTCAACCCGCAGGGGCTGAAGCCCGCTCTTCTACGGTATTTTTGGGGCCGTCGCGCGTCGTCGGGGAGCAAGATTGAAGCCAAGATCAAAAACGACGCAAGGTCAACGGCAAAGGCAACGGGCAAGGTCAAGGTCAAAGGTCAAAGGCAGAGGACGGGGCGTCCGCTCCACACGATCCTTTCCACACGATCCTTCTTAAGAACAGCGGCGGGTTGGCTTTAGCGATACTGGTTACCAACGTTCATTGCCCGGGGTACCACGGGCTCTTATAATTTTGGGACTGCCACCCGTCCATGCCCGAATTCGTTCAATTGCAAGATCGACTTCAGGCTGGGGAACCAAGCATGCCCGAGGCCACCGGCACTCAACTAACCCGCCAGCGGCAGGAACTCAGCATCTTTCACGATGTGGCGAAGGCGCTGACGTCGTCGCTGGACCTCGACTCCATTCTGCAAACCATCATGGAAAAAATGGCGGAATATTTCCGTCCGGATACGTGGTCGCTGCTGATGGTGGATGAGCAGCAGGATGAACTCTACTTCGCGATTGCGGTGGGAGATGCGGCGGACGCTCTGAAAAATGTCCGGCTGAAGGTGGGCGAGGGGATTGCCGGGTGGGTAGCGAAGCACGGCGAACAGGTAATTTCAAACGATGTGGAGAACGATCCGCGGTTCGCGAAGCGGATCGACGAAGTGACGCAGTGGGAGACGCGGTCGGTGATCTGCGTGCCGTTGAAGTCGCGGCTGCGGGTGCTGGGCGTGATCCAGCTGGTGAATGTGGACATGTCGCAGTTCAACGATCCGGAAGTTTTCTTTCTGCAGGCTCTGTGCGATTACGCGGCGATCGCGATCGAGAACGCGCGCTGGGTGGAGAAGATCCAGGAATTGACGATCACCGACGACTGCACCGGACTCTATAATGCGCGGCATCTTTATAAGACGCTGGAGACTGAGGTGTACCGGTCGTCGCGATTTGCGTATGAGTTCAGCGTTTTGTTTATTGATCTTGATCACTTCAAATCGGTGAACGACACGCACGGACATTTGATTGGCAGCAAGCTGCTGGCGGAAATTGGATATCTGGTGAAGGCGCAGTTGCGGCTGATTGATTTTGCGTTTCGCTATGGCGGAGATGAATTTGTAATTCTGCTGCCGCAGACGGGGAAAGATCAGGCTCTGGTGGTGGCGAAGCGGTTGCGCGATGCGTTGCGCACGAGTTGCTTCTGCCGCGACGAACAATTGAATTTGAATGTGCGGGCTTCGATTGGGTTGGCCACTTATCCGCACGACGCGCGCGATGCACATGAGATCATCCGGCAGGCCGACGAGATGATGTATGTGGTGAAGAACAGCACGCGGGACAATATTGGGATTGCGCAGCGGGGAGTGATGAAGTAGAAGCGCAGCTTTTGGCTTTTAGCTCTTAGCTTTTGGCTTGACGCCGGCGCTCTTCGCGTTCTGTTGTTCAGCCATGTCATGTTATGGCTTGGGCGGCGTCTCGACGGGGCTGCTTGTGCCATTTTCTTTCTTCTCATCTTTTTTCTTTTTATCCTTCACATCTGGCTTCCAAGGGTTCGCATTCGCAGGGGCGTTGGGGTTTACGGCGAAGGGCCAGACGTAGAGGTTCACGCCTTCGGCGCCCTTGGTCTCGACGATGGCGTATTCGCCGGGGGCGAGGTCTTCGGTGGGGGTTAGTTTGAGCCAGCCGGTACCGATGCGGTCGATGGTGGTTTTCACCGAATTTTGTTCCGGAGTGACTTTTCCGGTGGGGGAGCGTTTGATATCGCCGACGATGCGCTTGCCGCTTTTTACCTTCATGCGCACGATGTGAAAGCGATCAAAGGGAACGATGGCTTGCTCGGGCTGCTGGGGTTGTTGCGGCTGCTGGGGGCGTTGTGCGGAGGCTGAATCGTTGCCGGTTGCATCGGGTGGCTTGGTGGCTGCAGCGGATGAAGTGTCATCGTCGATATTGATGTAGATGGAAGGCACGGCAACGTGAGCGTATGTAGTTGCGTGTTCGCCCTCGAGTTCGATGGTTTGCTTGGCGCCGGCGCCGGGAATGATGGCTCCGCGCAGGATGTCGGCGCGGGATCCGTTATTGACGTCGCCTTCGTTCTGTTCGATCTCAACTAGCTGGGGCTGGCCTTTGAAGTTATCGAGGAGAAACATGCCGGAAAGATCGGGCAGGCGCAGGCCGGGAGCGACTTGGGGAAGGTGAGATTCGGCGGCGGCGCGGTCGGCATCGGTTTCCTTTTCGACTAGGGCGGCTTCGGGAATGGCGGGTGCGGCCGCGCGATCCTTCTCGTACTTCTCGGTGGCCGGCCAGTCTACTAGCGATGTTGGGAGTTCCTCCCAATCGTCGCGCTCGGCGCTGAAGTAGCGGACGCGGTCGCCGTGGACTTCATACTTCGTGATTGATTGGTAGGAGCCGTCTTTGAGAATTAGGCGGCGGGAGAGTTGCTGGGCGGAGGAGTGGGCGGGAAATAGGATGAGGGCGGCCAGGGCTATGGCAGCGGTTGTGAGGAACCGGAAGCGGGTTTGGGTTGTGGTTGCTGGCAGCATGCGGTTTTTAAATACGCTCCTTGATTATCTTCCGGTGTGGGTTTTTCGCCAAGGCATGGTTTGTGGTAGTGCCATTTGCTCACGCGTTGGGCCGGTTAAGCGGGGGATCCTTCGCTACGCCTGAAAAACGGCTTCGCTCAGGATGACAGCGTCGACGGACAGCCGGGGGCGGCTGTCCCCACAAGAGCATCTCCACTGTTGCTTCCTTACGGTCTGTGCTCTGCGATAGAGTGGAGCGATGAGACGCAGGTTGCGACAGATGGCCGAGCTCGTGGACGCGCGGCTGCTGGGAGATGGAGATGTGTGGATCGACGGCGTGGCCAGCATTGGGTCCGCCTCGGCGGGCGACCTGGTATTTGTGGAGGATGAAAAATATCTTGCGCGGGCGCTGCAATCTGGTGCCGGGGCGGTGATCGCGGGAGAGTTTGCGGCTGGCGCGTCCGGGAAACCGTTGCTGATTTGCGGCCATCCGAAACTGACGTTTGCGCGGGCGTCGAAAATGCTGCGGTTTGACAGGAGTTCCCGGACGGATGAGGGGGTGCATGCCACTGCGGTGGTGCATGCTTCTGTCCGGCTTGACGAGTCTGCAATCGTCGAAGAATATGCCGTGATCGGCGCAGATGCCGAGATTGGAGAGGGAACGCGGATTGGCGCGGGGTGCGTGGTGGGGCGGGGAGTGAAGATTGGAGAGTGCTGTCTGATTTATCCGCGGGTCACGATTTATGCGGGGACAACGCTGGGCGAATGGGTGACCGTGCATGCGGGCGCGGTTTTGGGAAGCGATGGCTTTGGATATGTGCGCGATGCGAAGAGCGGACGCTATGAAAAATTTCCGCAGGTGGGCCGGCTGGTGATTGAAGACGATGTGGAGATCGGGGCCAATACGACAATTGATCGTGGGGCGCTCGACGAAACTCGCATTGGACGGGGAACGAAGATCGATAACCTGGTGCACATTGGGCATAACTGCCGGCTGGGACAGAATGTGGTGATTGCGGCGCAGACCGGGCTTTCCGGCAGCATTGTGATTGAGAACGATGTGGTGCTGGGTGGGCAGGTGGGCATTGGCGAACATGCGCGCGTGGAAGAAGGAGTGATGCTGGGCGGGCAGGGCGGAGTGTTGCCGAATAAAGTTTTACGTGGTAAGGGCGTGGTTTTTTGGGGAACTCCGGCGCAGCCGGTACGGCAGTATCTGAAGCAGTTGGCGGCGCTGGCGCGGTTGGGGAAAAAGAGGTAGTGGGTCAGTTTGATAAGGAAGCGAGCCGAACGCGCGATTATTGTGTCGCAAAGGACGCGACACAACGCGCGGCTCGCCCAGATCCTTCGCGGCGCAAAGAACGCTTGCTCAGGATGACAATCAAACTGACCCACTACTGGAAAAAGAGGTAGGCGTGGCGATTGTGGTGATTGGCGGGCATTCGAGGAGCGTGGGGAAGACCAGCGTGGTGGCCGGATTGATTTCCGCGCTGCGCGAGCTCGATTGGACTGCGGTGAAGATTACACAATATGGTCATGGAGTCTGCTCGGCGAATGGGGAGGCTTGCGACTGCGCGACCGGTGACCACAGTTGGGCGATTTCGGAGGAGAAAGATCGGAGTGGGGAATCGGATACGTCGCGATTTCTGGTGGCGGGGGCGGCGCGGGCGTTGTGGGTGCGAACGGAGCAGGGAAGGCTGGCGGAGGCGATGCCGGCGTTGCGCAAGAGGCTGGAAGCGGCGGGCAATGTGATGGTGGAATCGAATAGCGTTTTGAAGTTTATGCGTCCGGATTTGTATTTGACGGTGCTTGATCCTTCGACAGAGGATTTTAAGAATTCGGCGCGGGAGTTTTTGGACCGGGCGGGGGCGGTGATTCTGCATGAGGCGGCGGGAACCGCCTGGAGCGGCGTTTCTTTGAAGCCGGTGGCGGAGCGGCCCGTGTTTCGGATTTCGCCTCCGGATTATGTGACGGCGGAGATGGTGGAGTTTGTGCGGGGGGTGGTGGGCAGAAAAGCAGGTTCCCTTCGGCAAGCTCAGGGCAGGCTCTCACCGAGCTTGCAGCGCGGTTCGGAATGACAAGAGTCTAATTGCAAATGTCTTTTGTTATCCTTGCGAGTGCGACAAATTCACTTTAGCGCGTGGTTGCTGGTTGTCCTCTCGTCGCTTCTGCAGGTTCTGATTTTTCCTCTGCCCGGACTTTATGTTCTTTCGTGGGTGGCGTTTGCTCCGCTGATTGTCGCGCTGTTGCGGGCGCGACCGGCGGGGGCGCTGGAGATTGATGGGGCGATCAATCTTCGGGCTGCTACGCCGGGGCAGGCGTTTCTGCTGGGGTACGTTTCCGGGATTCTCTGGTTTGCGGGGACTTGTTACTGGATTTTTGACACCATGCATGAGCATGGCGGGCTGAGCACGCCGGCGGCTCTGCTGGCGCTTTTCCTCTTCTGTCTTTATCTCGGGCTCTATCACGGGTTCTTCGGTTTGCTGATTGGCCTGGCGGCGGGGCCTGGGCGGGATAACCGGCGAGCGCTGGCGGCCGCGCCATTTCTTTGGGTCGCGGTAGAGTTGGCGCGGACGCGCGTGACTGGTTTTCCGTGGGATCTGCTGGGGACGGCGCAGGTGGACAACATTTCGCTCAGCCGCATCACGACTCTGACTGGGGTTTACGGAGTTTCGTTCGAGATCATGCTGGTGAATGTGGCGCTGGCGGCTGCGTTCCTGGTGCCGAGAAAGAAACGCAACACGCTGCTGATGGCATCGTTAGCGGCGGCGGTGGTATTGCAGGCGGGGAGGTTGGTGGATGCTCCCGCGCTTAAGGGGGATCACGCGGCGTTGCTAGTGCAGGAAAACATTCCGGTGGATGAGAACTGGACGCGAGAGAATTTTGACCGCACGCTGCGGGAGTTGGTGGAGCTTAGCGTGAAGGATGCGGGGAGTGGTTCATCGTTATCATCACCATCTTCATCTTCTTCTTCGAGCGCGGTTTCATCTGCGCAGCCCACGATCGATTCGACGCAGAGCAAAGTTGATTTGATTGTTTGGCCGGAATCGCCTGCGCCTTTTTTTACGAACGATCCATTATTTCGCGGGCCGGTTAGCGAGATGGCGCGGCAAGCGCATAGCTGGGTGGTGACGGGGGCGATTGGGAGTCGATCAGCTGCGCAGGCTCCGGCGGATGCTTCTGTGGGTACTGTGGCTCCGGAGGTTTTCAACTCGGCGGCGCTGGTGAGTCCGGCTGGCGACTGGACTGCTCGTTATGACAAAGTGCATCTGGTGCCGTTTGGAGAATACTTGCCGTTTCCGAGTCTATTTGCATTTGCAGGCGGACTGACTAAGGAGGTCGGAGGTTTTGAGGAAGGAAAGTCGCGAGAGCCGCTGAATGCGGGAGGCACGCCACTTGGAGTTTTTATTTGCTATGAGTCGGTGTTTCCGGATGAAGTGCGGCAGTTTGCGAATAACGGCGCGCAGGTTTTTGTGAATATTTCGAACGATGGCTGGTATGGCGATAGCGGGGCTTATGCGCAGCATCTGAACCAGACGCGCATGCGGGCGATTGAAAATAGCCGTTGGATTTTGAGTGCGACCGATACTGGGGTGACGGCTTCGATCGATCCTTATGGTCGAACGGTGGCTCGGCTTCCTCGCAAAGAGCGCGTCGCGCTGGTGGCTCCTTATGCGCTCACTTCGGTAACCACGTTCTATACGCAGCACGGGGACTGGTTCGCGTTTCTGTGTGCGATAATTTCTATAGGGGCGCTCATCACACGCTTCGGACGTCATACGAAAGCCGGAGTGAAAGCGGGCGAGAAAGTAGAAGCATCCACATGAATCAAGAGTTCGAGCAGGAATACGGGACACTGAGCAAGAAGGTTCGCGAACTCCGGGAGTATCTTTGACGCGGACAAGCTCCGTCCGCAGCTAAGCGAAATTGAAAAGCAGTCCGCCGACCCGAACTTGTGGTCCGATCCACAGCGTTCGAAGCAGGTGATGCGCGAGAAGAAGCGCCTGGAATACCTGCTTTCTACAGATGCCGACCTGGGACGGCGAAGCGACGACATTGCCGCTTACTTCGACTTGGCGAAGGAAGGCGAGAATGTGGACGCCGAATTGCGCCGCGAGCTCGATACGCTGAGCGTGCTGGTCGACAAGCTGGAGACGGAGACTCTGCTCTCCGGCGATAACGACGCGTTGAATGCGATTGTGACGATTCATCCGGGAGCGGGTGGAACGGAATCGCAGGACTGGGCGGACATGCTGCTGCGCATGTATTTGCGCTGGGCGGAGCGGCAGGGATTCGAGACCGTTCTCTACGACTACCAGCCGGGCGAAGAAGCGGGGCTGAAGTCGGCGACCTTCGCGGTGAATGGCGAATATGCATTTGGGTTGTTGAGCAGCGAAATCGGCGTACACCGGCTGGTGCGGATTTCTCCCTTCGATCAGGCCAGGCGGCGGCATACTTCCTTTGCCAGCGTTTATGTTTCTCCGGAAATCGACGATAGCATTGAAGTGATCATCAAGCCGGAGGACATTCGTACGGACACTTACCGTTCGAGCGGCAAGGGCGGTCAGCATGTGAACACGACGGATTCGGCGGTGCGGATCACGCATATCGCTACGGGGCTCGTCGCTAATTGCCAGAACGAGCGCTCGCAACACAAGAATCGCGAGCGGGCCATGAGCATGCTGCGGTCGAAGCTTTACGAATTTGAGATGGAGAAAAAACGCGCGGCTTCGAAGAAGATTGAGGATTCTAAACTGGATAACGATTTCGGATCGCAGATTCGTTCGTATGTGCTGCAGCCTTATCGCATGATCAAGGATCACCGCACTAAGACTGAGGTCGGGGATGTGGACCGCGTGCTTGATGGCGATTTGCAGCCGTTTATTCGGGCTTATTTGTCGGCTCGGCGCGGGGAGAAGCAGGAGAGAGCATCGTGAGGGCGGCGGGCAAAAAATCTTTACCACCCTTCGGCTCCGCTCAGGGCAGGCAGAGGACACAGGGTGCGCACAGGGTAAGGCTTGGGCCGGGATTTTTGCTGGCTTTTGTTTTTGCTGCTGAGAAGCATGCGGGGCAGACTCGTAAGGCTTCTACGATTCCTTATATTGCGCACTTGATGGGTGTGGCTTCGCTGGTGCTGGAGTTTGGCGGAGATGAGGATATGGCGATTGCGGCGCTGCTGCACGATGTGGTGGAAGATTGCGGCGGCGCGCCGATGCTGAAAGAAGTGCGGCGGAAGTTTGGAAGGCGCGTGGCAAAGATTGTGGATGGCTGCACAGATTCAGACATCGAACCCAAGCCGCCGTGGCGCGAGCGCAAAGAGAGTTACATCCGGCATTTGAAAGATGCGGATGCGGACACCCGGCTGGTCTCGGCTGCGGACAAACTGAATAACGTGCGCTCGATTCTTGCAGACTACCGGGAGATGGGGGAAGCGGTGTGGGAACGGTTTAACGGCGGGCGCGA